>Ga0065711_1032965_pt1 | contig 26338 bp, 11 predicted proteins | sample Hoacrofraction12_FD_59098 | JGI IMG/M metagenome (GOLD analysis project Ga0065711, IMG submission 59098) | Hoatzin crop microbial communities from Cojedes, Venezuela - Epithelial fraction 12 v2 (version 2) | ecosystem: Host-associated > Birds > Digestive system > Esophagus > Crop | place... | reverse complement strand
CCCTCAGCATCCTCGTAGCCCTCTGCTGGACTCTCTCCAGTAGCTCCTCATCTTTCTTGAAGTGGGGAGCCCAGAACTGGACAGAGTACTCCAGATGGGGCCTCCCTAGGGCAGTGTAGAGGGGAAGGAGAACCTCCCTCGACCTGCTGGCCACACTCTTCTTGAAATGTGTGTGTGGGGGGTTGATTTATGCATTTGAAAATAAGGTATATTAGGTTTAAGTTTCAACCTACTTCCTGCCTCAACCTCTCCACCAGAACAATCAGGGAGCAATAGCTTCCTCCTAATTAGCACCCGCCTGCTTACTCCCATACTAACAGACCTCCAGGATTGCAACAGTTTGCTTTAGGAAGAATGGTAATGCTGAGACAGCGTGTGGAAAATGAGCTATGGGCTGACCTCATGTTGCCTGATTGTCCTTGTCTCAATAGGAAAAGGGCCCTCTCTTGAACTTGTGGCACTGGAGGACAGTTAGACAGCAGCAAGGTAATACTCCCATGCAGCAACACAGAGATGTTTGCCTGATGAAATTCTCTGTCAAACCAGGCTTCCAAAGTTTACATGTGGTTTGACAGCTCTGTTGCGGGTGGCATTATCCATCCTCCAAGCTACTTTACTTCAAGTGAGGTGGGCTACTAAAGTAGAACACACAATGGCAAGAAAACCCCACCATCCTGTCTGGATTGGTTGGATCTCTCCTGTTCGTCTTTCCCCGGGACTGACACAAAGGCACAGCTCATCACTGAGTATACTCTTGAGGAACTTTTGCTTATATTTTAACCTTGGCTATCAAAAAATCAAGTCCTCTTGTTTTTCCAGTGCTTGTCTTAACATTCTTACAAATCTTACTCATCCAGGAGATGTCCTTTATCATTTGTGATTTGGATAGAAGAGCAAGAGGCCAGTTTGTGAGGCACCACCAGCCTTCAGAATGAACAGTGCAAGTGACTACACTGACATGATGTCACGGCACTGCAGCTGCACTTCAAAAGAATTGTAACGGCTTGGGTTGTCACAAGGACGCTCCACTTCAGATTGTCAGGGACACCTTCCAGACATTATGGCCTTTTTTGCAATCAAAAGATTTGTTCATGGACCTGAGGGAGTTCATGAATATTATAGGAAAAACTAACACATGTAGAGTAAATCCCTCTTTGCCAAAGAGGAAATTCGACTGAAATTGGATTCCTGTGCCGTATGTGGGCTGTGGCATTACCGAAAGTTATTTCTTCTAGAATGTGTTTAGATTCTGTTCCCTCAGCAGCATCCAAATCAGGCATGATTAACTTGAGGCCAGTAAGTTTAGGGGTGGATTATCCTAGGATTTAGCAGATCATAAAAGTTATGTTTCATGAGAACTGTGTGGTGTCCAGTGAAGGAGTTTGGTCTGGTGGCAACAGCAATGGGGCTGAGAGACAAAAACTCTCCACTCAGACAAATGAAGTTGTGAGAACTTGGTCAAGTAACACTGACTTTTAGTGTTTGAGTATATGATGTTAACACAATATCCATTACACATCGCAGAAGCCTGGTAATCAAGCTGGGCCAAGCCAATTTGCAATGCTCAGGTGGAGCTAAAGAAGCAGTCAAGACAGACAGCTCCACACCAGCCCAAATTCAACTTATCATCCTGAGTTAGTGCTTGCATAGTGACTGGAAGATATGAAGTACAAGCTGTTGCCTGGTCCTGGTTTTTTCTCCTTACCCTCCCATTAGTGCTACTCACTACGATGCTTCCGTCCTCAGGGATGTGTAATGTGGCAGTTTGGCCTATTACCTCCACTTATGCTGCAGTTGTATTCAGTCATGGAAACCCAGGGTGTTTTTTACTTCTTGGTAGTATACTTACAAAATATTTAAGCCAATTAAGAGCTCTCTCTTTGGAGAAATCCTTGCCATGGAGCTGCTGTGTGACTTCAGTAAGCCTAAGGCTGTCATGAGAATCTCTTCTCCCCACTCCCTTGGCCCTTCACCTGGCAACTGTCTTCTCTTTGTCACCAGCTGTGTTTTTTTTGACCCTCTAGCTATCATTCTTCAGCTTGGGGAACTCAGTGGGGAGCTCCTCATAGTGGCCCTTGGGGCTCACCATTTTCTGGCTTCAGTTCCCTGATACTATCACGGAAACCCTTCTGCTGCACTTTCTGGCTCTTTTTAGATCTTTGCTGCATTTGCCTTTACTGAGAAACCTTTCTTGTCCCCTTCATACTCCACCCCGGTGTACTGCAGGGCACTTTCACCCTGGGGACATTCCTGGTAGTAAGTCTTTGCTTCCTGTCTCTAACCTCCATCAACATTTCACCTCACCCCGTTAATGCGGAGCAGCTACAGCCCATTTGAACTGCCGTAGGAAAGCTGAACCCCACAGAGCCATCTGCAGGGGGGATGAAGTTTGTGACAGGAGGGTCAGTTGACCAATAGGAAAAGAACAAACACATTTTCCCCAGTATTTAATCTCCTTCTGTTCAAAATCAAGCAGTAAGAACAAACTTACCTATACTCCACTCCACCTTCTTTCAAAAGATCTTCAACCTCAAAAGACTTGTCAGCTTCAACTCGGAAATCAACTTGCATTTTTGGCCTTACCACTGTGACAGAATCGGGCTTCCAAAAGTCAACCTGAAAGAAGGCCAAATGAATACATAAATAAATACATACATATGGCTGCTTCTTTCTGGCAGCTGCAATGGATGTGCCAGATGTATGGCAATAGTGGATGTATGTGCAATAGTGATGATGATTGTGATTAATATACCAAATTTAATTGCTATCCTGACCCAACCTTTCTTGCCAGAAATATCGACCTAAATTTTAACTGGAGATTGGTTAAGAAGATTTTATTAGGCCCTGCAATTTATATGGCAGAATTCTGGAGATGGCAGTGACAGTTTCACAAATGCCAAGTATTCTACAGCATTTGCGTCCATACAGACTTGTGAGTATTATAACTATCTTTACAATTTCTTTCGTTCTTTGTACAGATTTCACTGTAGGTTTTTGCCTATAACTTTTAGACAGAAATGGACACTGTAGTAGCAGAGGAATGCTACATGAATACTTCACATAATTCAGCTGGGAAAGACTGTTGTCTGCATGAGTGCTGTTAAGACTCAGTTCACTAAAGTTGGTATGAGGAACCTGTGCCTTCAGGAGATGTTTAGTTCAGCATGGGCAAACAACAGTGCTATTGCTATTTCATGCATTTTTGGTGAAGTTGGCTTCCAGACCTCTAGATTTAGCACCTTACCAAAGGCCAATGAAAGCAAAGCTGGTTTGCCAGCCTAATGCCTTTTCAACCTTTAATCTCATGAATGTAAAGGAAATTGGGGCTGGTGGGCATATTTTGAACTATGTGTCTTCAAGTGAGATGACTATTCCAAGATATAATACCGCATCAGTCCTGACTGATTCCTTTGCATAACAATGGTAGTTCAGGGATCTTTTCTTTGCTTAAAAGAAAAAGGAAACAAATAATCCCTTTATACTACACACTTAAAAGAAAACATGGTATATTAACTTTCTTAATATTGGCAGCACCGTTCCAACAGTGTATTTCTCTACAGAATACTGTTCCAGCATGCTATCCTAGCCTGGTGATGCTAGTTCTCCACATCTGTACTTCGTTAAAAATAGCATCCTTTCATCCTACAGATAATGGTGTCTTTATCACAAATAGCTATTTTACAACATCAAAGCTGAAGAGAAATATTGAAAACATTTGCTGTCATTATTGTTTTTTCTCATGTCATTGTGTCATCATATATCTACATCAAGGTCAGTAAGAAACACGCAGCTTGGTTGGTTGGAGGGAAGGGAAGCTTTAAAGGAAGGTCAGAGAAGAAAAGATGACATGAGAGACTAGAGGCCAAAGAAAAGTTTGATTTGTTGGGAGTATGGATTTTTAGATTGTTTAAATGAGCAAAATGTTTTACCTATAATTGTAACAGTTCTGGTAGTTGGAATTTCCATGTTTTATCTAATACATTCTTAAAAGCACCCCACACTTAATACAGCATTTCAGATTAACTTGTTCGATTAATAAATTCTGGTGGGCACTTTGCTATTCGGACTGGGTTAACCAGAATTTCTAGGAAGGTATTGGAATGTATTTCTATAGCTCTAGCTTTATCACTTTGTCCTGTTCTTTCTGAAGAAACACTCCAGCTGACTTGAATGGAATCAAGCTTAGGTCTTTAATTCAGTAGCTTTTTTTTTTTTAAGATATATGTTAGTTCAAGAAAAGGAGAAATGTTCCTTTCAAATGCAATACAGCCCTTTCCTCAGGTTCTTTACCTGCATGTAGCTGGCAAGGGAATGGATGATTTTCACCTGCTCATCATTCTGTGGAATCACACGAAACACCTTCTGCCTGAAAGGGAAGAAAAAGATTTGATTTGAAACAGGTAAGTCAATTGAAAGGCTTTTGCTCATGCAGCAGAAATTGTGCAAATATAAAACTTGATGACTATTCTTACCCATCAAAGGCAAGATCCTGCAGGTGAGCAGAAACACCTGCAGCACCTATGAGAACCAAGAATGCCCACATTTTTTTTTAAAGAAAAAAATGCAGATTTTCAATTCTTCTGTGCTGCTTTTATAACCTGTTTTGTCCTGCTTTTTATCAGTTATATACTGGAACAACCCACTGATCAACTGATAAATTATTCCCTTGGCCTTGTTCTATTTGCATACTATTTAGAATGTGTGTTTTACTCCACACCTGTGAAAACAGCTGAAAGTCTCAAGGAGGGCTGGCTAAAGAAGCTTGCTACTTGAGCCGGATAAACTCTTGATGAGAAAAAGTGAATTTAATTTCCTGTATTCTTTTTTGTTGTATGTGCATTTTGATTTTTTTTTTTTTTTTTTGCAATCATTTGCTTGCTGGATTACTAACTTTATAATACTTTATTGTTACTTTATGTAATCATAGATGTGTATCAGTTGTTGCAATGTGACTGGTCTTAATCAGACAGCATTGTCCCTCTTCATGAATAATGTGGGGCTGACTGACGAAGAGTAAACACGTTGGGATGTACCCATTATCTTTTTTTTTCCAACAGAGAAGTACTGACTTTGCTCAGTCACTTCACTGAAACTTATGAGTCAGGTGTCTGAAGAAGTGAGGGTGTAGAAATTTCAATTCGCAGTAGAGTTGTATGTATACTGCACATAATACATGCATTGATTCTTGCATATTCTCTAATTTATTCATGAAAGGATCATAGGTAAATGTCTTTTAAGTTGGCACTACTGTGGGCATTACAAGTAGGCCAAGAAGATCAAATGAAATGTAGTCATACAAGAGCATTCTTAGCTTTACCTTTCATGTTGTGCCTAAACTATCTGAGAAACGAGAGTGTGTTTGCGTCACTGGACTTGCATCTGTTTAGTTTTCATTAACGACTACTTGGCATTAAATGTAACGTTAATTGTCTGTTGATGCTGTGTCCTGAGGTGACTGATGTTTTAGGCAGAGATCTTCTTAATGAATCAGTACATAAATAGATAAAGAATGGAATCTGTGAGCTCAGTTCTGTCTTCTGTTATGCCTAAGTGACCAGACAAATTGAAGGCGTTCAGAGACAGATAATCTTGAAGATATTCTTGGAATCCATGTCTGCTATTTTGCATAAATCTACACGTACGCATATCATATGATATGTGAACATTTACAATAAAATTAATATATATTTATCTCAGATTAAAAGACATAGTGGCAGTTTCAAAATGCAGAAATTTGAATTGTCGATGACCATTTTGAAGAATGAATGTGGCATCAGACTCTACACCTAATTTTTTATGAGGTTCTCTGGAGTCAACTCAGTAAAGCTGCAGCAGCCTTATATACAGAATACCTAGAAATATATTTTTAAAATCAGTCTAACAAAAATGCAGCATCTTATGCTTACCAATATGACCCATGATAAATATGCTCCTAAAAGGAGACTCCGAAACTGCTCCGAGCCTATTTATCCAAAACTGTCTTTGCCAAATCATAGGGTTTGAACTTACTTTACAATTAATGACCTAATTTGTAGCACTGTGGGCTCGTGCCCAGCAATAATTTTACTTAGAGTCAAGTTTCCAAAGAAGGATGACAGCAGGAGTTATTCTGACAGAGTGCCAAAATAATACCACAAAGTCTTCAGAAGTTTTAATTTTAAGATGATGAGATCTACGGTATCAGATAGTATGGTCTGGTCCCTCAAACACTGCTAAGACAATAATGTGGAGATGATCAAGCCCAGATCTTGCAATGAATAAATGATCACAAGAAGTAATCAAACAAATTGCAGATGTCATCATTCCCTGTTGAGCACTGAGAAGCATCTTGGAAATAGAAGACTGCCAGATTTTAATGCCTGAGTTTACTTTTAAGAAATTATTTCTTTCTTCTCATGCATTTGGAGATGATCGGGGTTTTTTGTTCTATGGGTTTGTTTTTTTTGTCCAAACAATCACTGACACAGCATTACTGCCATCAACTACTGAGCTGGCAAGTATTACTGAACACTATAATTTCTGATGGCAGTCTTTGCTGTTTCCATCCCAGACTAAGTCAGGAAAAAACAATGACCTGGAATACTACTTAAGTGACTTATTTTGCATCTCAACATTGATAGTTATTTGTCACATTAGCTCATAATCTACCTCTAAACATTGTCTTGTTTTTCTAACTGTATAATATGAATGTTTAATATTTGTATGATAAAAGGGCAGCATAAGGATAAATAAAATAGCAAATTACATTTGGTTAAGCCATCTGTTCTTTTTAGTGTCTGATTACAAGCCAACAGCACATCAGTTGGCCACGGTTGAGTAAACCTTGGCCTTTACTGCTTAACACTGAGTGCAGAGGCTAGTATTACCTATATCTTTGAAAAGATTTAGAGGAAGATTTTTTTTTTCCTTAATCAAGAAAGTAACAAAACCAGCTGAATCCCAGTAGGAGAGAGACTGTGTAGTAATTTCCTTCAGCAGATGTATTTTGTCTTATACTTAAGGTGAGCACAGCTGAAAAAAAGTGTCAGCTATAGTAATTTCATTGCAATTGTTTGCTTTTTTGATGATTAAAAATAAAGCCTTCTGTGATGTTTTCACTCACAAAGAGTAGTCCCGGTGTTTAGTGACATGAGCTTTAAAAAGTTTTCATGCTAATAATTGTCAATATTCCATCTGAAATTCATTTTTGTAGTAATTTCTTATTTCACTTTTAGGAATAGAGATACTCTGATACTCCACTTTTTGAAAAGTTTATGAAGGCTAACCGCAGACTGATAAAAGGAAAAAATACCAGTGTTAGCAGTTCAGAAACATCCTTTATCCTGTGAAGGCTTTCATCCCATTTGTTATCAAACTGAGTCCAAAAATCTGAGGATAAATAATGTCTCTTTTTCTGAGAGTTTCAGTAGATACAGATTTCCTGAATCAGATAGTCTGTTGAGCTGTATTTTAAAAAGTCTGCTATCTTTTACTCACAAATCATTGTCAGTTCTTATAATCCTTGACTGACAAATCTACCTTCTTAATATTGTTTGATATTTATTATGTTCCAAAAGATCAGTGAGAAACTCCTCAACGTCCAAATCTTAACGCTACCGATGTATGTAATGTAGCAAAATCCTAATATGTGCCTCAGACCAGCCACATGCATTTGAATTATGGGGACCCTCTTGTCATCATTTATCTCTTAAGGTAGTATGTGCTAACCTTAGTTTTTAAGAGTAATACAACTGAATATATTCTGAAGAACTTTGAGAGTACTTTGAAGAGGCCAAGGTCAGCAGAACCTACTATGCAGCATATGATCCAAGTTTTCTTGGTATTTTCTCTGTATTTATATATTATTAATATTGCATCTTTTAATTCATCAAAGGCTTTTTCAACTTTAGTGACCTGGGACATGCTCATATCCTACCATTTTGGTAGCTATGTGTAGGTATTTTTTTCTCAACATTTGCAGTTGCTATTTAACATGTGAACGGGAGCTAGATATTGAGAGAAAAGAATGGGAGTGATGAGATCTAGGGTATGGAATGAAAAAAGGTAGCGCTCATGGCTTTGGAATGTGTTTCTACTCCTGGTACTGACTCATCAGGTGAGAAACAGCAAAACTGTGACTGTTCTTTCATAGGGTCGGTGGATTCTTGCCACCGTATCTCCTGTGAAAGAGGTATCATATTTTTACCATTGACCTCTAATAGTAGGCATTAAGACTGAATGTATTGCAGCTTCATTATATGATAAATGCGTGGATTGCTTAGTGTTTAGGAAACATTTTATATCCCTAGCTAGAGGTTGTTGAATATACCATACACATTCAGATTCTTATTTGCTTGAAAAAAGTGTGAAATTTACTATTGAATAAAGGTATTTGCAGTGCCATAATTCCCAGAAACCAAGCACCGAGAATCTGTTCAGTGCCAAACAGAAAAAAGATATTTAATGAAGCAATGAGAAGGACTGACCTCACACCCATTGATTATGGACATCTTCTGCTTAATTAGCTTGTCCTTGGCATGGGCTTTCTGTCATGTACAAAAGTGTGGTGGGTTCTCATACTCGGGCCTATTCCCTGGCATCTGTAAGGCTGGCAGGGTCACGGCAGGACTCTGTGACAGCTCAAAGATACAGAAAAGCATGAGGTCCTTCCCCTTGCAATGTTGAAGACACTGAGAGCAGCATGTGGTATGCAGTGAGAGATTGTGCCTACACTGAAAAGTTCATAATCTAAAAAAGCACACAAGTAACTAGACACTCCGTACTCTTACTGATAGAAGACAGTTGAAACTTTCAGCTCTCGTCTCCTGGCAGTATTTGATGAATGCAGGAGTTTCTCTTCTGGTGTAGATCAGCACAACGTTTACACCTATATAATGTCTCCAGCAATGCCAGAACCAGATGCTGCTGAGGTGGTGCTAGAATTACTCTAACGAGATACAGGAGCATGTGCCCACGGTTGAGGCCTCCCCAGGGTATCTAATATGGGTTGTTAGCACATTGTCTTTCTCAGCATTCCCCTAGCTTCCATTCTGCGCTCTGCAGGGGCTGAAGGTAAATCAGGCTCTCAGTGCGCAATCATCCACCTCCAGTTTTAACAGAATGATGGAGACGGACAGATGAATCCCCATTTCATCCAGCTAAATATGATCCAAAGAGTGATGCTGTATTGGAGTTAACACAGCACAGCAGGATCACCATGCGTGGGAGTAAAGACAGATGATAGATAACAGGAGAGTCCAGGATGCATTAAGAAAACACCAGCAGGAAAGGTTCAAGGAGGAGAATGGATTGAGCAGCCTGATTCCACGCTTAGGCCTAACTGAAATTTGTTTTTGCAGATTGCTACGTGATTTACCACGCTGTTTTCCTTTTTGTATGTGTTTGCCTTAATGGATGATGTAAATCACGAACATTCTTCTTCTCCCATGTAGCTTGGTTTTCATCTGTAGACTAGGTAAAGTTTGAAGCTTAGTGCTTGGGTAGTTACCTTCAGCTTTGAAAGATTTTGAAATCTGGTGCCTGTTGTTTGCTGACAGGTAGGTTGTATCAGCTGCTGTTATACCTGGGCAAAGGTCAGGGAATTCGATTGTTTCAGAAAAACAACCCCTTCTAGAAATGACTAAACCGTCTCAGTTTGCATTTATTGAAGTAACCCAAATTCACAAGCTGCAGAAGAAAGTAGAACTCCACTATGAGTGGAACTTCAGCTAATTCTCTGTCTTCCTCCCTAACAAAACATATATAGTAAAATATGATTAAAATGAGTTCCCTTCTTAGTTTCCACCAGAGTCTGGAGTCAGATTTCATAGGTCATATTGCAAAAATGAAAAAAACAACAAAAAAATAATGTAAAAATACCAAACCAAAAAGTCCAAATAGATTACGTAAATTGGGTATTCTGCACATCAATTTGTTCATGTAACAATATGTTCCCTTTCAAAAGAGTCGTGGTTCTTAGTTCATCAGACGTACTCATAAAACTCTTCTCAAAGCAATTAATTGGACTAATAAGCTATACTTGGGCAGCATTATTAAAACAGTAATTGCAAAAAACATAGTGAGAGTTCACTCATAATAAGAGTATGGGGTAGCAAATTAAGCTGAATGAATTAATCTGGGCACTCTTTGTTCCTTTGTGAACACGTTAAGCAAACAAAGTTCAAAGTGAGGGGAGAGCCTCTGATTTAAGCAAGTGTATTAGCTATTTGTGAGACATCACAGGAAAAAATAACAAGAAATCAAATTCATGCCACTGAAGTGCGTGGAACCGAATCTGATTGAGGTATGGATTTTTGTCTAGGTGAAAAGTTCCTTTTATTCATAGAAGGAAGTCAACAACTAAAGATAAGACTGAACTTCTCAAGAGATGAGTAATTTGCTATTTTTCAGTAAGCAGTAGGCTTCACAACAAAGAAAAACATACAGAGTGCAAACAATTTCATCATGTAGCCGTAGTCTAATCTCACTTTCAAGAATTTATCTTGAAATTGATTCAGTTGGACACGTCTTTCTTAAACTTGTACGAAAAGGACCCTGATGAAGCAAAAAAGCAGCAAGCTGCAGAACATATAACAACATTCTTGGGAAATATTTTCGTCTGTACACATGGAAATGTTTGGGCATCAGAGATAAGATAGCTGCTTTAAATCCAGGGTCCACATTCTGCTGTATTACACCCACGCAAGTCTGGGTGTTTAAATTCAGTTTGCGTTTTCGCTTGGTAGAGCATGAATGAAACAGTACTATTTTTACCAACTTCATTGGTAACAGTGTGTAAAACTCTAGTTTGTCATACAGGTATTACAAACGCTGGGACCATGCAGGTCTAGTTTTAGACAGAGATGGGTTTTGCTACTAATTTATCTCTGCTTCTTACTTACATTTCTCTGCACTTCTCAGCTTCCAGCCCCAAAATCAAATCAGCTGGGAAGGAGTAGCGAGAGACCATGCTTTGATCCCCTGCCTCCTGAAACATCACAGCTACCTGAAATCCTTACATTTTCTGTGAATTATTTAAAACATTTTCTCAAAAAAGATACATTTTGATGTGGAAATGTTGCTGTAGTGCTTCACGGATGTGGTAGAGAAGGTATCGCAAGGCCCTGTGCCGTATTCTGCAGCCAGTATGTCACACCCTGGTGTTCTGTGACGCAGGACGCCAGCCACGCAGCGCGGCAGCTCAGCTGCTGCTTTGGTGCAACTGTCGCCAGAAGATCTGGTCTGAGAGCCTGGCCAGACTGAAAAAAAATTATATCAAAATATATAAAAATACAAAACATAAAATCTATTTTACGTATATAAATGCTATTTTTTTAATAAAACCTGATAATATTCCTACCTTGAGATGTTTCATAGGGAAAGATAAAGTTCCTTCCCCACTGTCATTAGCTGTTTTTTACTGCTATGCAGCAGACTGCTTGGGGAATTTTTTTCTCTTCTTTTGCTGCCAAAGATTTTCCTACCTAAGCAAAGCTGCCTCTTGGTTTGTTCATTATGTTGCTCTCACTTGACTTTGCCTTCTCACCGGAAGGCTTACCACAGAATATGTGTTGTTTAGGATTTTGCTTGTTTCTGATTCATACACATTTTTAAACTAGATATTTGCTTTCTTTATGTTGCCTTTGTCCCAACCTACTTTCTGAATTAGGTAAATAGCTGAAACTTCCCACATGTTTGAAAAAAACAGTAATCGTTATTCACTCCAGGAAAATAAGAACAGGCTGTGATGTTCAGTACCTCCCCCTCACTGAATAACAAGCTTCTGAAGCTTGATCTGAGAGGTTTTGTCAGGCCTAAATAATAGAAATAAAATCCAGTAAGGCTGTCCGTCATACCCCAGTATACCTGAGGTACAGAACTTTCCCCTTTCCCTCTGGCCATTTTAAGGTCATTAGACTGATGCTCCAGCATGTGCTAATGGAGAGCCCAGTTCTTCATGACCGGTCCGTGTGAGACAAACCAATGGGGTGGACATTATGTGAGAGACACAAATCACTCTTACCATTATCAGGCATGAAAAGGATCCTTGAGAGGTTTATGCAATCCCAGAATAAGCCTTCCAAATTATGCTAAATGTAGATGTATTTAAGATTAAAGGAGAGGTCATATTTTTATTACTTGCTTTAGTGGCAGTTAACATTTGATTTAAACTTGGAAGTACAGAGTTGAATTTGTTAGAGAGATTCATCATACTTGTACTAAATAACACATGAAAATATTAATGGAACATAGAATATTTGGATTTTAATTTTTTAAATTATTTTGTTTACATTTAAGATTTACAGTTCCTGTGGTATGTGGGCAAGGGCTGTTATATGTGCAGTGGCAGTGTAATTGGTAGGCGAGGGGTTTGACTAACAGCACTGCTGAAAGGATACCTAAGCCGCAGGGAGAAAACTCCACTTCTCCTTATCCTACTGCTGTTCTCTGATTTCCTTGTTGAATGAAAAATCTGATAAGGGTTCATTGGTCCTGCAGTGCAGAACTCCATGATATTTTATAGAGGAGTGGATTTATAGACTTTCTAAGACTTTTGACAGATGGAAAGCCCTCAGATGTCGTCAAGGTGAGCTGCTATTCATACTTTTATCCTGGTAGTGTTTCTAGGGGTCTGTTGGGATAGTCATGTTTCCAAACCCATATAAGCCCTCTGCACTAATAAATGGGGCGTGAGGCAGTGTAGCCTGACATTTCTGGCTCTTGAGCTCATGATGCCACGTGGCACAGGGGAAAGCAATGCAGACTTGCTGGCTTAAGTCTTGATGAAAGCTTCTGCAGGTTTTTCTGCAGATTCAGGGTAGCTGTTAACATGCCTGCTGAAACTGATACATTAAAGGTTTCTGAAATAATGCTCTGCATTTCCAGTATATGGCCTGGCAGAAGTAAGACAATTACTCTTAGAGCTTTTCTATCGGTAAAATGAAGCTATCTGAGCTGAAAAAATGCTATTTGTGAAACCTAGCATTTTATGTCAGATTTGGCATCAGCAGGTTCATGGAAAAGCAATGGTTCAAATTGGGTGGCAAAGCAGTTCAGCCAACGCACTGAACAGAAAATTTGGAAACAGTCTTTAAAAATGGAAGGTGATGAGTTCCAGCTGGATTTTCTTTATCCCCTGGCTGATCAGATGTGAAACAGAGATAAGAATTTTTGCAGGCATGAGAAGAAGTGGGAAGCCAGGTTGAGACTAAGAGGTGACAGGGAGACTGAGATTAGAGAAGTCTCATTCTGTCTCTACTGCACTGTCAGCAGACTTCCAGTTCATTAGTGGATGCAGTCCTGTCTGAAAAAATGTGGTTGTCATTAGTAAAGGTTTTATATTTCCATATTCAGATACCCTGCAAGGTGTGTGTTCTCATGTTTACTTACTGTATGTCTAAGTACTATTTAAATCAATACTCCCTTAAGCTGCCAGAACAAACAGGAAAACAATGTAATTTACAGACCTCCAGGATGTTCAATGTACATAAAAATGTGGTGTTATATCTATTTCCTTTGATATTCCAGATTAATGAATGCATCAAAATCAGGAGCGGTGTAAGGCAGTTCACCAGGGGAACAGGATCTTTGTGTCTCAAAACCAGGTTTGCTCCTTGCCTTCTCAGGCATGACACTGTGGGATCCTGCTCACAAACCTACCAAGTGCCACGTTAGGTCTGCTCAGCCTGTTGCTCCCACTACTGCTGTTGGAAAGCTGTTTCTGATATCACTCTTCCGATGGTTGGAAACTGCCTTTTAATTATTACCTTAATTTGTTCATGATAAGCTGATACTCAATTATTCATGTACCAGCATTATCCCTTAGCTTTAGAAGCACTTCATTTTCCTCTCTGTGATGTATTTATGAGGAATAATCCTATCTCATCTTAGATTTTATTTTGCTAGACTAAACAAACCTTTTATTTTATTTTTTTTTAATTGTAAGGCAGGCATACGCTCCATTCCTCAGTCTTGCTCTGTGCTGTTTCAGTCTTAACTTTTGCTTCTAATGGTGTCTAACCAAAGTAACATTTCAGAGGAGGAACCACTAGAAACTTTATTTAACAGCATCAGAGCTGTCCTAGCTCCTGACACCACTGCATGTCACACATGGTAGCATTGCAGTGGCTTTCCCATGGTGGCATTGCATCAGAAGCTTGTGATCAGCTTGATTTTTGAGCACAACTGAAACAAGTATGTTTCTGCAGAGCAACAGCATCTTGATCAGCGGACAGAGAACACGCAGGGCTGAGTGTTTTAGACAATCTTGTATTTTAATCTTTTCTCTCTTTGACTGACACTTTGCATAGCTCATTACTTCAGAGTGCCACTGATCACTTTATAACTTGCATTTTAAAATCATATGGACACACAAAGGCAATCTCCAGTAAATGATGGGTTTAGGCTTGAGAATTTAAATGCAAAAACGCCAAAACATTCTGAATTATTGGTACCAAATGAGAGCAATGGGCTTGCAGTACTGTCTTTATCAAATACCTGTTTAAAGACATGTATATATTTCTTTATGAAATGTGAAAAAATATAGTACTTGTAGGAAAAATGTTTATTTGTGGGTTTGGGTTTTGTTTTTTTTCCAGATTTACATTCTCAGCCTCAAACTTCATGAAACAAAAGCGACTCGTTTGGCTTACTGGAAATAATTCCTTATCAAGTTAAGAATCTTTTTGCAGAACAAAAGATGAGAGAATGATCTTTTCCTCAACTTTCTCCTTCACTGCATTTTAAGATGTGACTCTGTCACCCAAAACGGATAAAACTGTGATCTTTCTAACCATCGTATTTCACTAAATTCTGATGGCTTGACTGGTGGGTGGGTGGGAGGTGGATCATTTTGTTACAGGGAAGACTCATCACATTTTACAGGGAAGTTGCTTGGAAGAAAAAACATTTCTTTTGAACCATATTGTAGCAGTTATTCTTTGAAGCTCATTCTTGTCTTTTCATAGCCGCAAAAGAAAGGAAATACCTGCTTGCTCACTCTTCTCACATGCCTACAAGGTCAGCAAATCCTGGCTTAGTCATTGCACTCCGCTGCAGAGGCACAGGAATGCGTGGTGGAACTGCTTGCTTTAACGGCTGTTTTACTGCTGCTGCTTCTCTGGGACCAAAGAACCACAGAAAGTACTGGGAAGACAGATTGGAAGTCAGAGGCATCCCAGAGCTGCTAACAGCTGCACAATGAAAACTGGAGACCTTGAATGATAGGAAAATGACTGAGTTGGTAAAAACTCAACTGATGGAGCTCTCATGTGGAACATATTGTGTCTACAGTGTTACAGGTCATTTCCTTTGCCTTTCTCTATAAACATATTTTTCAAATTGGTTTCAAGTTGGTCCAGCTGCTTCAAGCACAGTATATTGAAAGCATATTAATATGACAGATAACTAGCAGCTGTTGTTGGAAATTTGACAAAACGAAGAGTAGATGTTGCTTCAGAGGATGAACTTGTGCTTTCAGGCAAAATGTCTTCCTTGATATTTTGCTTCTCTATGAGTTTTTCATTGCAAAGGCTGGGCCAGTGACAGTAAGAGGTCACATTCTTTCCAGATACAGCTCTAGCAAACGTAGCCATGACTTATAAGAAACAGATACACCGATGGACTCATTGTTCAAGGCACTGAATGACAGAGAAAAGGTGTTCTTAATCTCTCTGTAATTGCGCTCTCTGCTAAAGAAGATACTGTCATCTGTTAACCCTGCCTCTGATTTATTCCTGTCCACAGAATTATTTCTGTATTGAAGATTTGGTGATAGTGTATGTAGCAATACACATACTCCTGATGAAAGTCGTGTTCCAGAGGTGATCTGATCCATTTAACCATGTCTTCCCTCCTATGTTTTCATTTCAGACTTTGTTTTAAATTTTTTCCCAAAAAATACAGTTTAGTTAAAACACAGGAAAGCTACACTTTTCGTGACTAAAAGAAATATCATTTTCCTTTCTAACCATGGGGTTTTTTTGTTTCTTGTCTAAAATACTGCATGCTTGGCCTGAGAAGGAGAAAAAAACACCACAATCCATTTAACTGGCAACATTACATTTTTATTTTGTATTTAAATCTATCATCAAGACACATACTGCTTCAAAATTTATTGCTGTTATGATCCTACAAGTTTCACACAAATTCACTTTGCCTGTAACTGTCAAATACCGTACAGCTTCCGTAATAAGAGAGAATAAACATACACGTACTTTGATCTACTTCGCTGCTTCAAAGTTTAAAATGCAGTCTGAGAGCTTTTCCCTGCGTTTCAAAAAAACAGTTATTGAGACGAGTAATTATGAAAGTAGTAATTTTCTCACTGATGTTATTATTCTGTAATTGAGAGTTAGGAGGTAAGAGCATTATGTTTCTTTATTTTTTTCTCCCCATAGTGTAATATACAAGGCCTTTTGATTTATACCATTTTTCTTTTATAACTCACTCTGCCCTCAGGAACTGCAGTCAGGCAAAATGCAAGGAGACTAGCAGAATGCAGACAAACTGTGGAAGCATATATAAGCAACCTGACAAGCAAAAGCATTAAAAAAAAAAATAAATCTGCATTTCCAATAGACTTGCACCAGGAGTTCTTAAGCTTGTTTCTGGGCTAAGCCACATGGTAAGAGAAATATTGCCTTGTGTATTCTGTTTACTCCCATTCAGAAATTATGCTGACCTTCATTCTTTCCATAATTTTCTAGCATTACAGCAGCAATTACTTACATGGAAAAATGGTTTAACGTATGTTATACTTCTTTTAATGCAGTTTAGCATCTGGAAACTTGGAGGAAACAGTCTGCTTCCTAGGGCCCACATTTTGAGAAGTGCTGACTTAGGCCACAATCCCATGCAGTCACAAGGATGCAACTGTACAGAGCTCTTTGCAGATTATTGCAGGGGGCTGTATAACGTTACAAGTTGATTTTTTTTAAAGTTGCATTAATACTGTTTCAGGTATTGTGTTTTTTTCCATGTGTTGCAAATTGCACGTTAATAAGGTGTTTAAGGTTTATGCCCTTTTAGGAAAAATGTAACCATGTTGTTATGCAGTAGCCCAGTCCTGAGAAAAAGGAAACATTTGTTTATTTAAAAAGAAAAATTGAAGTTCTCTAAATAACAGAAGTGAAATCTCTTATTTACTTTTTTTGTCTTAGCTCCTGTGAAGTCTTGTTTCAATATCATTCAGAACTAAATTCTCTCAGATTGTTGTTTTCAACTCCTGTGTGGATCCTGAAAGGAGTAATTTCTGATTTGTTTGCCAGCTAGATCAAATTTTTAAGGCTGAAGTAGAGAAGGGAGTTATATTTTACACACAGGGTCAAATAACTCATAGGTTTTATAATCTAGAGAACATTCTTCATTGCAAATCCACAAGGATGAAGAATTTTGTACTATTTGCAGGTCTCTAGCACAAATTTTTCCAAGGTTTTACGAGCTCTGCAGGGAAAATGATGAACCTTGTAAAGCACATGTGTTCACAATACAAACGGTTCATCATAAATGTAAGCCACCGTGACTCAAGCCTTTCAGAAGGTACAAATAACAGCATAAAGCAGAGTCTCTCCTGCCATCTTTGAATTGTATATCGTGCTATCAGAGTTTGTCAGCTGCTTGGTGGGAAAGACTGCAAGTTCTGAGGGAGTCAAAGGTAGTTTAAGAGTATCGATCTTAATGATTGCCTGTGAAGCAACACCTATTAGAGGTCCCAAGGGACGAGAAGCCAAAACACATCTCAAGTTGTGCCGAAGCTCTGCCAAGGCCTTTTCTAGTTGTTCTGAGCTTATCACAGGCTGTGTTTGTCTGCTGTAAATTAATGGTGCCAGTATGATGAACTGTGACCCTAGCGCAAGGCCAACACTGTTTCTAATGAGTGGCAGTGAGTTTGCCCACTCTTCTGACCTGCAACAAGAGTCAAGAAATCTGAAGCTGGTGTCTAATAAGTGAATTATTTAATCAGCTTGCCCCCTGCCTCAGAAGTAGCCTCTCAACTGACAGAAAGTTTCTCACAAGTTAGATAGTCGGTCGCTTTAACCCAGAGCTGGATAACCTGTGTCATTCCCGACAGCTGTCCGAGCTACTGTTCTTAAAATTGTCCAGTGCTGCAGGTGCTGAAATTTCCACTCATAGGTTTTGCAAAAAGAAACTACAATATTTTGAAAAAGCTGTTTAAGAATGGATAAAATTGGTTGAACTTTGAAATGTGGAAGCCAAGTCTGATTTCTAAAGGGCCAAGAAGAAAATGGCAAAGGAGTGAAGCTGCGAGTTCAGGGCTGTAAACCCCCCCGACCTGCCTGCTGGGCGGTTTCACCACTAAGCCAAACCAGGCTGCACTGCAGGTCTCCTCCCTGCCTGGTTTTTTCATGCTTGTCAGGTGAACTGTCCAGGTTTAGGAGAAGCCTTTTAGTTTATCTTAAATCACCTTAAATCTCCAACTAAACTAAGACTTGCCCCTAGGTGAGACTGAGTCCTAAAAAGCAGCTAGATGCTCAAATGTGACTGAAATTATTTTGGCAATGCTAACAAAGCACTCCCTCTTTATGAATTCCGAAGTCTGATTTATGTAGGATGCAATGCTAGTGTAAGCTTGGGTGGAAAACTTCCATATGGCAGTCTCCGCTACAGCCTGCTCTCAGCCCCAGAGACCACCACCAGACTCATTTCACACCTCCAGCTTCCTTCTCTGGGGCCTGGGCCTGGTGAGGGGCACCAGGGTTGGACACAGCCCAGGGCGGCCAGGCAGGGCAGCTAGGCTGGGGCAGGACTGGAGGCCGGTGTCCTGCAGCATCACCGGGGCTGGGACAGACGGCCCCAGGCTGGGCTGGAAAGGGGTCCTGGGCCGGGGGTAGGGCAGGGAGGTCCCCGGTGGTGCTCGTCAGGGTCGTTAGGGCCTGTAAGTGCCCTCAGGTGCTGGCAGCCATTACACCAGCAGCTGGGCTGCAGCCTGGTGCGTGCCCTGGGCAGAGCCCTGTCAGGAACCGGGTGGGCGAGCGCAGTAGCCAGGCAGCCTCTCCCCTCTGGGGCAGGGCATCCCTGTTTGGCCTGGGGTCTCTGTGAGCCCCGTGCTGGCTGGAAAATAAGCTCTTCGTGCTGGGGGGCAAAAGACTGGCCTAACTGCCTTCACCCTCCACTGGGTGCTACCAGGCCGCGGGGCCAACGCCGCAGCCTCGCCGGGTACTGGGCATCCGACAGTGAGATGACACTGCTGTCTTCTGGGGTAAGCTGATGGTCTGGTGGGCTCTGACATGACAGAACTGTGAAGAGCTCCTTGCCCCTTGTGCTAGCTGATAAATGAAGTGAGCAGTCGGTCTTATTTCATGTTTTATCGGTCAGTGTCCTGATGAAAGGCAAGTGTGCGGTCTGCGAGCTGCATCTGACCCGGAGAACAGGAGCTCTGCCAGCAGGGAACTTACACTGCGGCGGGGTCTGTCCGTGCATCTGCAAGGATTTATATCCCAATGATTATGCTTGTTGGGCCAGGAAAGAAAGTACATGGCCAAATCCTGATCTCAATTGCACGTGTGCAGCTCCCAAGGCAGCAGGGCTGCGTCCTGGCTCAGCACACGGCCTGATGAGGTCTTGCATGATTGCAGCTAATGGGGATGGCACACTGGAGAGCCAGCAAACAACAGCTCCTTGTTTTGCTGTGGTCTCTGCACTGCAGCATCTGTTTTGCTTCATCATTTTTTAAAAGAAAACCACAAATATTTTTCACTAGGGAGCTGATAAATAACAGCGCTTACATTTTTTAAAAAGTTTTAGGGGGAGAAAAGTGATTCTTCTGCTGTATAAAGTCCTTATGTTTGGATTTGAGCATTAATTCGCAGATTGTCTCTTATTATTTTGTTCCCAGCTCAGGAAATCCTATGGGGTATTCTCCCTCAGGAAATCACATGGGGCGATGTCTTAGCTTGATTTATTTTTATTTGTGTATCTAACTTTCCACAGAATTGTCTTTCACAGCAGCGTTTTTTAATGGAGATTTGTATTTCTTGGAAAATTCGGCAGACTGGGGAGTATTTAACAATTCTTCAGTGATACTTTAAATGGAATTTGTTGCGACTTTGTGGATACACTTGATACTGGTTGATGGGTGTAATGCAGTAAACGAAGAGGCAATTTTAAAGAGCTGTGGTCAAAAGATTGTTGTTTTTTCAGTCTTAAAACAGCTGCCTGAGACGAAATGTATTCTAGCAAATGGCAGACTACACGTATAAACAGAAGCAGAGTTAGACTGAGTCTAGTCTTCGTGCTTCTCTAATACTTTGTATTTCTGTAGTACTTTCTGTCCTTGCTTCTAAATGAGTGTTTCATGTGGTCTGTGACAATTCTTGCAGAGAAGTGGTTTTAGCCCCCATGCCTTTCCTATTCTTGAGGTGACAGAAAAGGTTTAAAAATTATCTATCAAAAACTGTGGTGAGGTCTTTGTAAAGAGAAATCTTCAAAGGTTCGTCTTATGATTTCAAAGTTATGAAGGGTAGGTTCTGAGGTGAGCTCAGATATTTTTGTAATAAGAAATTATCTTTTTTATATATATAGTTCTCTAACAGCTCAAATACATACTGTCTTGTTTCTGAGTTTCTTAAGTAAATGTTGGTTTATGTATCGTTGTTTATCCAGCATCATAAATATACAAATGAATTTACAGAGCAAATGCATGGATTTGTTTGCACAACAATAACAAGGAGGTCAACAACAACAAAGCAGGAAAAACAGGGCACAAGTGTGAATTGGAAGAGGAGAGAGAAATCGCAGAGCTCTGCTCTGGTGAGACTCTCTCCCTATCAACTCCATACAACTCCCTGCTCTGACTTGGAAGAGCAGAACAGGAAAACCCTGCTGCTTCTAGAAGCTGGCGGCCTAAGCATAGGAGGCAGGTGGTCACCTCTTCTCCTGGACAGAGAAAGTGGCCTGCAATACTTCTCTGTTTGACAGAGGTATCCGCTCGGTTGGCTGGGATGGGGACTCTGTATTTTTACCTTGCTTTACGCTTATGTGCTGATGGTGGGCTCTGAAGTGGGGTTTGGAGTAAGCTGCTGTCTGTCTAAAGCTTTGAGCAATTTTTTGAAGTTATAGGATTAGGATTGGACCTTTTAAAGTTTACTGAAATAACATGATTAAATCAAAGCCAAGATTCTAATAACATTAGAGAATACCAAGGCAGAGGGCCTTATTTGGGTCCCTGCTATGAAGAATTGTAAAAGTTCTCTGTTCTATGCAAGCCTTTTATGACCTTTAAAACAAAAAACCTTTTACGTTTCATGACTGAGCAGAAGTAACTTTTAGCTACGAGAAAGGTGTATCTTTGTTTACATCATGGTACAAATGTTGCTGAAGTGCTTGAAAGACTTTGTGTAGACTTGACTATTACAATACTGATTTTTCTTTTTATTATATTTCTCTTTCTGTCAATATTTCTGACTGGATTTGTTAAAATTGTTTCACAACTCTTTCTTTCTCCAGTAATTCCTTCACTATAATTGGATTGTATATTTTCCACTGTTGTGCAGCATAATGTAAGTACTGGGTACTGAAGTGTATATTATTACTTTAAAAACTCTGATTGGGTGACAAGAATTAATTACAATTATGAATTATTACATAAATCTCCTGTTCTACAGTGAAATGCTGGCACTGGATAATTAGCTGGTGGTAATCTGTGTCTTCAGTTTTGGATAGTCCAATGAAGATTTGATGTTTCCTTTCCTGAAATAAACAAAACCAACTTCTGAACTGTCAGAAAACAACAGTAGTTCTTAAGGGCTAATCATTACCAGCCTTTGCCGTGGGGTTGTAATTGTTTCATGAATTCTCTTTCAATCAGGAAAAAATAGACTTAAGTGCCCATAAAAGTTTTTATGCTGCTATGATTTCCTCCTGCCTCATCTTCCTCCTCCCAATTTATGGCTTTATTCCACTGTCTCTGTTACTAAGCAACACTGTATATGGTTTTCATGCAAATGACTTCAAACTCTCATAGTGAGGCAGAATAACATCAGGTTAATTTCCTGATTAAAATATGCTACAAAGAAGTGCTGTGCACTAAAAAACCCAGAGAAGATGGCTAGGAAGTTGCCTCACAGCATAAGGAAATAAAGTATTTAATTTTTTTGTATTTTCTAGATTGTCTTGTCTATATGTAAAACAACCTTTCCAAGCAGCTGGATCAAATACTTGGTTCCATCACTTTGACTTGATGTGTTCTGTGTTGAACCGCCCAGCTGATTGCACGGTGTATATGCCATGATGATGCGAGTATTCTTGTGGTTGCATGCTGTATTTTCATCTCTACACAAGAGGAGATAAAATGGTTGTTCAGATGCTATTTTTGCTCCATTTCTAAAATTAATGGTAGTATGTGAGCCTCTTTTAGAACTGAGTGTTGTCCTCTCATTCAAGCCAATACTAAAATTCCAGCTGACGTCATTGTGAACACGGATCAACCAGTGTTTGTGGCTGTTTGATAAATTTCTTTTATACACCACAATGACACTCTCCATATTCTTAAATCTTCTTCGATCTTAAATATTCTCTTCAATATTGTTCATTGAAGGTGATTGCATCTTCTTCTCTTTTTTCCATAGTCTTAAAAATGCAAAGTCTCATTTAACAGACTAGCTATTATAATCCTGTCCATACAGCAATACCATTTTAGCTGGAAATAAAACATATTTCAGTACCGCACTACAGAAATCTTAGGAGCAGTGTTCAGACTGCAATGTTTGCTCACAGGAGCAGCTGTGGCAGGCTTATGGCCAATGTCTGCAGAACTGCTTTGACTTTATTTCTCTAAATCAATGCCAATGCTTGCTGTTACAAGGTGGAATTTCAAAGTCTAAATGTAGAATATTAAAGGGTTTAAAGTATACATAAATGCATGATTGCAACTTGGATTCCTGTAATGCCTGAAGATTTATACCTTTCAAACACCCTGAGGTAATATTGAGTGTTCAGACAACTTCTGCCCTTTTAGATATGCTGTTAGTTTGAGATCTACCCATTTTCAGTGTAATGAAAGTAATGGTGTGCAATGCAGCTCTAGGAACCACATCTGCATTGACCCATCTTCAAGTGTTTCTTGTTCTGTGTTTCTTTTTTTTTTTTCCCCCCTCTCTTTAAAAAAATACTTTATCCCCTGTTACTTAGAGGCCCTCTGAAGGAGAAATACTGAAACGACTGCCAGCAAAATCCTGTCAAATGCACAGTCAGCAGAATGAGTAGTAGACCAGAAATCTAGTTTAAATTTTAAAAATATCTTTAAATCATGATTCAGAACTTGTGCATAAGAATGTTTGTTTGTTTTCAGATTTTGTAGAGAACTCCCAAGAGAATCGCACTGTGCTTTTGGGAAGTCAAACATTTCCCAAATGTAAAGCACAGAGAGAAAGTCTTAGACACCTTTCTTTTTTTCCTGTGAAAACACACATATAAAAGCAATGTGGGCTTAACGCAGTTATGGAGCATGCCCTTAGTACCGCCGCTGTGTTTATCTCCAGTGCTATAGTGTGCTTAACAGCTATGCATGAAATACTCTCATTGGGTTAGAAGGACATATAGTAGAAAAAACAAAAGTTAAATGTAGACATGGTTAATTAAATACAAGGCTTTGCCAAATAAAAAACAAACCATAGCGTGTATTTGCATACTTGCAGCAGTGGCACATATATGATACGTGCTGGGTGGCAGGTGGTGTTACGCATTATCAGTAAATGCCATACTGCAGGCATTGCAGGTATTCCATCGTCTCTGTTTCTTCAGGATGTCGCTACCTCCATGGCTGTCCTAGGCCAGAGGAGGAAACGTTATTTGCAGTAAGTGAGACTGGATTCCACAAACGTATGCAAAGCACACTAACGCTCTGTGCACAAAATTTGAATGCTGGGGGCGATGACCTGCTTGTAGCTGGAAGTTATGGAGCTTTGCAGCATCAATCAGCGGCTCCTGGGACATAGGCAGATAATCAGTTAAATGATATTGCAGGAGAGATAAAGGTTTGTTCTATCACAGAACAACCTTGTCAAAATATTTGAATTAACTTGACAGGAAATTCAGCCTTTAAACAGCTCCAAGATAAGCAGTGAAGTCTAAGGAAAATTTTATCTTGCATGTAAAGTTTGCAGTCTTCTTTTGGGTTGGAGGTAGGAGGTCAACATTTGGCATATGCCTTTAGATGTGGTTTTTTTTGTTTTTTTTTTTTTAAATGTACTGTATACTTTTCTAGTGTCTTAACAGTATCGTGATTCAGTTCCACATTTAAATCCAACATGTACTTGTGGGTCACAGTAATGAATGGTGATGTTTTGGCACTGACCTGAAAATTATTTGATATGCACGTTAGTGTTGAGTCCCACAAGAAAACTGTAGTTAGATGCTTAAAGAAAGGATAGGTAAAAGAATTGTAGGAGCATATCCCTTGGTAGAACATTATCTAGACTTGAGCAATAAGTACAATGTATTTTTTCAATAAACATTTAAAGCTTTCTTTAATTAACAGGAAATTGAGTCACAAACCTTGTTGATCAAAGCAAAATTACGTACAACTGCAGAATCTCTGGGGTATGAGCTGTACAGATAATGTACACTTTCATTTAGAATCCACTGTTCTCGTCGGACTCTGTTCTGCTACCTGTGTTGAGTTAAAGCTAAAAACACAGTTACTTGGAGGTTTCACGAGAAACAAACCTTGGAAGAAACAATCTAACCATATGGTGTGAAGATTAAGTTAAATCACCATTTCTTTAAAGTTATTTTGGATTGTTTAATATTTTCAGTATTTTAAAATACAATCAGTCTGATGTGGATGTTTCTGTGAAAAATGCTTACTTTTTTTGCACAGTTATATTAGATGGAAACCTGTCTAAAATGGGTCAAATTTTTCTGAAACAGAGCAATGCATATCTGCTGTCTACTCTCATGTAAAAATTACAGATGACAGTACAGAAAGCTATCACAGATAAGCAGAGAAATTCAAGAATACCAGAAATAAAATTTTGCTGGATTTAACACGTATACACTGCACTGTATATTACAGTCTAGTATATAAAGTATGCCTTTCTGCATGCTTCTTTACAGTTCTATCTGGAGTAATCATACCACAAAAACCAGGTTCCACATGAACAATTCTCTAGCAGGTAAAATTACATCTCATGTTTCATGTATTTATGATCTGTCTTTGAAAGGTGTTCTGCAAGTCATATGCATTCCCTCACTTTATAGGTGCACTTATACAGAAAGAGGGCTTTGGGTCTGCAAATTTTTATCGTGCTTGGAGGCTTTTTACAGTGCAAAACTGAATCCTTAAAAAAGCTACTTAAATGAGTAAAAAACTTGTGAAAACAAACTTATTTTAGATCCTTTACTATTTCATAGGTACTCAGCTAAATTAAATACACATAGCACTGCTATAACATACTATATCTTTCTGAAATAATTCTATTTTTGTTTTGGTTTCTGGGGTTTCTTCTGTGTGTGTTTGTATATTGTGTGAGAAACTAAGCACGAGGAGGAGTTCAGGCTAGGTCGGCAAAGCCCTTGTAAGTCTATATGCAATACATTGTCCTACTCTCCTGGGCATATAATTATCTGATGGGTTTCTAATGCATAATTTAACTTTTTTTTGGAACTAAAAGTCAATAGTGGCAAATTGGCTGCTAATCTTATACACATCCATTGACTAAAACATTTCTGGTTATTCATTCAGTTTCATAAAAATGGTGAAGTTGACATTTGCTTCCAATATTAGTTGGAGATACTTGAAAGTCTCTGTGTGTGCCCATGTCCAGGTTTGTTCCTCACTCATAACAGAAAACCTTTCAGTATTTTATTTTCTACTCTTCTGGCTTTCTTCTTTTCAATGAGAGAGAAGCTTTTTGGTTCACTCTGGTTTAAAAATAAAAAAATAAAATTTTTAAAATTTTATTTAATGGCAGGTTGAAATATTTTCACAGTTTTATATTTGTTCAGCAACGGTCTTTGCTTTCCACCCTGTTCTAACAATTTTTCACCCTCTGATTAGGCTGTAAAGCTCCAAGGGCTCATATGTCTCTCTGTGTATGTACACCTCCTCCTGTACCAGGGCCTGTGCTTCACTGTAGCCTCACAGCACTGCCAGTATATAAAGCTGAGGAATAATTAAAATACATAGAAAATAAGTTATTCAGTAGATAAGCTGTAAAACTTCACAGGCCAAGCCTTTTACCATTTTTCATTTTTTTCCAGTGTGTGACACTATAAAACAGAGTATGAAGTGGAGCTTACAAGGCATATGCAAGATTAAATTCAATTTTATTTTCATACAAATTTGAAATGGAAATATGTGATCCATACTACCACTCTTTTGACAAAAAAAAAAAAAAAA
>Ga0065711_1032964_pt1 | contig 26339 bp, 9 predicted proteins | sample Hoacrofraction12_FD_59098 | JGI IMG/M metagenome (GOLD analysis project Ga0065711, IMG submission 59098) | Hoatzin crop microbial communities from Cojedes, Venezuela - Epithelial fraction 12 v2 (version 2) | ecosystem: Host-associated > Birds > Digestive system > Esophagus > Crop | place... | reverse complement strand
GGGGGGGGGGAAGTTCAATGTTATCATGTTTTAAAGAAGGCATTACATTTAGACTTAAGTGACCTTTCTTTAAATAGTGCCTGTCCTCTAATATGCATTTATTTTTTTCCAAATGACAGCAATTGTTCTTCATGTTCTGCTATAAGACATGACAGAAGCTGCACAAATATTGGAGTCCTAAACTAGAAAAATATATCCAAGTCCACAGACTATTTTAAAAAAAAAAACAAAAAACATTCCCAAAGAGATACTTCAGAAGGAACAAAATCAGAAAGTGAAGTCCACCTACAATTGTCAGAATACATTTTCATGTGTATTTTCATCCCAGCACACACTATAGCAGAAAACATGCACATACCATTTTACGAATATGTAAAAAAAACACAAACATAAAAATGACCCTGACTTTCAAATTACTTCAAACTACTTTGCAAGTTCCAGTAACGTTCTGAACATTGAGACATGTTCTCAAATGTTATTTTCTATTTGAAAATGACCAGAGATTTCATTTTTATACAGGTTTCCTCAAGCCAAGAAAAGCATTCAGGTTTTCAGGATACAAGACGCTAAAAGCATTTTAAAGCCTGGATTGCCGCTGAAAACTCTAATCAACCTGAGCAGCCACAGATCATACAACCAAGACTTTATTCTCTTTATACTTTTTCAGTTTCCCTGTTATATATCAGATATGGTTCTTTACTATGAAAATCTCATTTTTCCAAAGTAATTTCCTTCTTTGTCATTGTTATTTAACTAAGAACAAAATGTATGTAGTGAATGACCTTTAATGTGCCATGCAATCTTTCTAGCCGTATAACACCCAGACAAGTGAAATAACTGTTTCCTTATTTATAGCCGCCAATTTCACTCAGTTTTGGTGTATTACATTCTCCATACACTTTTTTCCTCCCACTGAACATAACATGAATTGGTCTAAAGCCTCACTTGCAGTTGAGCTTCGAATAGCATTATCTCTAAGGGTACTAGTCAGATATATGTTTCAATAGTATATCTATTTAATTTACTGCACAAGCCACGTGATTAAAAAGTATATTTTTATGTTTAAAGCTTTCCTACTTTATTTTTTATGCAGGAGCATGCTTTTTCAGACACAAGATGAAGTAAAGTCACAATGACTTTCTTCTATCTTTGTCACCTCATTCTTCTAAAGATTTCATGCTCTACTGCATAACTGGTTAGAAAAACAGATGGGTCCAAGTTTAGGAATACTGATCAGAAGATGCATATTTAGATATGCCATCCACTACATGGAAGGCATACTTCCCCCCACCCTCAAGTATATTCAGTAATGTGTCTTCTCATAAATACAAGAACATTAGAAACAGAATGAAGCACTGGTAGAAGCATTTTTATGAAGTGGAACAGACTGGGGTTTTTGTTATTTTTGTTTTTGTTTTTTTTTTTTTTACGTTCCTTAGGAAACACTATATTACCAGGGGAAAAGACTAAGCCAGAGGAAAGACCTTGCCTACCCCTACCTCTAGCCATGGTAGCTCTCTTCTGGAAGAATCTGCAGCAGCGAATATCTGTCTAGGAAGAGATGCTACCGACCTCATGGCTGCAAAGCACAGGAGAGGGATGCTCTACCCCAGGCAAAAGGCATCACCAGAAATGTGGCAACCTGCTGCTTTAAAGGCTGATTCAGACATGTTTGAGCCTCTGTGGTTTTTGCTTTCTGGTCAAGTGTCATTGCGGAGTCAGCCAGCCATTTTACTCTAGCTCATTACATGAGGAAGAAGTCCTCCAAAAACTTAATTGAAGCTCTTTCTGTGGGAGGCTGATATTAAGGTCCTCCAAGCAGTTGGGAAATTAAGACTATTTAGATTGTTAGTGACCACTGCGACAAGTAAGCATGTTGATATAAAATGTGCATGATAAAGCTCAATAAGTAGTTAGAAATAAAATTAAATTATCCAATTTTGAAGTGACTTTATTTTCCTGTGGTTCTGGTAAAAGTAAGTTGAATTTCATGAGAGAAATTAAAAATGAGAAAAGTATAATTCGATATAATTAAGGTGTCATTATCTTAGCAAGGCATTCTGAATTGTAACATAAAGAAATATTTTCAGAATAGTGTAACACAAAGAGTAAGATCAACAGACAGTCCTGGAGGTCATGTTAAAACACTCCCGGGGAAATGTTGTAGAAGTATCTCCAAAACACTATCAATTGAGATCAAATAACTAAACTGAACAGTTTCAGTAATGTCACAATTTTTCACTTGTTCTAGTGCACTTTCCACAAAAGCTGCTCAAAATATTTGACAAGTACTTATTTAATTTTTGAAGTAGTTCTTGTACCTTCACCATGTTCCCGATTGGTGCTGCTGATCAGTAGCGAACAACTGCTAAAAAGAAAAAGAAACTCCTATCTTCTAAGGCTTACATTTGAAAGAGAAGCACGTGTGGATGATTACAAGTCCAGATTAGTCTCATACTTTTATGCAACAATAATTTTCTTCAGACCACAAGTTTCCTCAGAATTAGTGTTAGAACATCCGATAAATTCTTTTCATGTCCTAAAATCATTAAAAAAATGTGTATTTTTCAGAATTAATCAAGGCCTAACACAGAGACAGGGCTGACACTTTCTTTCAGGTGTCTCTTCTGGAAGATAGTTAAACCCTTTGACTAGGTTTAGATTCCGGTCTATTCTAATAGCTTTTTTTTTTTTTTCATTTTTAACAAAATATCAATTCATAGCAAACACTTTTTTATTGTTTCAGTGTTATCTACCATAAGTAATATTGAAGCAGGGACTCATAACCAATCTGTCCTTAGTCCCTTCCAGTATTCAGTCTTTGAGAAAAAGCTTGAACTTCCATGGGTATTTGCCTTCAATCCCATACAAGGGCCAGCTCCCCCTCTGGAAACAGGCTTTAACTGTTAAGAGGTTTGACATTTGCATCTGATATACCTGAAAGACTTCTGAGCTTCCTTCAAGGCTGGGTTCACTGATCATTAAAAAAAAAAACAACTGTGTGTGTTGCTTTATGTGCAGTCAAATGCCATTTTCAGAAGAGTGGAGAACCCTGCGCACACTTTCAGCTTTCTACGGGATTAGACAATTCACAGCACTGTCAAGTGACAACAGATCTCTAACCTTTCTTGCAGGGTTTCTTCTAACCTCTCTGTTAACAGTCAGTGAGTAATCTGGCAATGTGCTGTCCTCTCCGCTGTTTCTCAGACCCTTTATGAAAATGAAGATCTAATACTTTGAATTATTTTTGGGCTTTTTTTAGGTTTTCGCTCTCTCAACATTTCTCAGAAAACTACAAAGCAGCTACTGTGTGCTAGTAGGAAATAACGATGGCTGCTGTAAGGTTTTCGTGGAAACCTACAGGGGAAAAATAAAGTCTCAATGGAGCATGTGGCAGACTGTGACTTGGACAAGCAAGGTCTGCAATATTCTGCTTTTACAAAAGAAATGTGTGAGCAAAATTATATACAGTTGACTTCAAACTATTATTTATTTTACTTCTATTGCTATACCTCTGTTTATCCTCTTCACAAAAGAGAAAGAAAAAAATTGCTAGAAGGCAGCACATTAATTATTATTTCTCTTCCACTTCTCCTCACTGCTAGTTACACAATGAAATTAATAGCGCTTCAGTAAAATGAACCACAATAAGCATATGTCGCATTAACATATCAGTCTGATACGCTGGTGTCACCAGACAAAGACATCCTGTTCCTCGTCTACATTCTGCTCCTCATTCCTCTATAAATTAGGTTATTCTCACTAGCAATTAAATGGGACATGCACATATTGTCCTGTACAATATAATTAGATATAATTTTATTTTTGCTTCCCCACAAAGCTGCCGCTAGATGCACAAACTCATTGAGAAATCTAATTTCAGCCATTCCTATGGAAAATCACTTCTTTGGATTTATCTCATTCTTTCTCAATATGCAGAAGGTTTTTTGCCTATTTCAAACTGGAATTGGGAGAAAAGATATGAAGGACAGAGTGTAAGCAAACAAAAAAAAACATTCAAAAGGACAAATAAATATTCATACCATCACAGAAAAAAAGCATAAATTTGATTTACCTGGAGAGCAGAATCTGTCAGAAATTTTCTCTTGATATTTAGCAAATACTGACCGACTAGAAAAAAAACCTTGCCAAAATGTAATTGCTTCAGTGAAACTCTCCTTAGAAACAGGTCTTTTCCTGGGGGAGAACATTCTTGTCAAGATCAGGGAAGGAAATTCTTAAACAGTTCCACATGCTAATGTGAGTTTCATCACGTCTCAGGTGAGGGTTATAATTACACTGCCAGTGGTAATCCTCCAAAGGGAATTCCTCAAATATTACTAGTAGAATAGATCTGCTATTTATTAAATAATCAATGGTGAAGAAGTGAATCATCCCAAAAAAACTGTTGTAGTTATGATCATGAAGATCATGTGGATGACATGATCTCATTGTGGGTCTAGATAAATTGAGAAGCTTCAGAGGGAAACACTGAGAGAAAGCATTTAAAGAGTATAAATAATTTGGTATTAAAGCCCCTTGTCAGAGAGTTGAAAGGCTCTGTGGATGCTTTCGCATGGCTGTGCAAGATAAGATTTTAAGTAATTTCTCACTCATCTCAAGAAGATATCACAGTGGCTAGTTACCTTCTGGCCTAGAGGTGCTCCTAAAAAATCTCACAAACTTTGTCTTATCCTAAGACAGTTTGAAAGCCAAAGAAAGATGAATCTCAAAAATCTTCAACCGCCTTTCCAGGAGAGGACTTAACGTTTAGCATGTTCTGTGCACCTGTTTAAATGGAAAAAAAAGTCATTCTTAATTACTGTAGTGAAAAAAGATAAATAAATTACTAATTTGGTTAGGTTTCATTTCATGTGGTTAAGATAAACTCTGTGTATCTCTTTGTATATGCTTACAATTATTATGAAAGCAAAATGCTTCTGTTCTTTGGTAGTGCTGTGTTTAATGCTTTGTTGTAATTGAAATGCTCTAGTGAGTACAAAAGTGATACTGAATAAAGTAGAAAATGATTTAGTACTCCAGTCTGAAAAAAAAAAACATTTTGCTTTTACAAGTAAAATACTGATCAATTAAGCCAGTAAATGTTCCAACATTCAAATGCAGTCACTAAATAATCTCATTTTATTTTTTTAGCTGTAAATTTTTTCCTGCAAAAATTTCTTCATAAGATTTTTCTTTTTTTTTTACTACAAATTCAGCATTATTCTCTATAGAGAGGTTAAACGTTTTGTAATTTATGTCCCAATTTAGAAAGGCATTAAGGCAAAAACTCAATAAACAATGATGCTTTCCTGAACTGGTGCACTGCGTTATGTTAAAACTTCTTTCAATATTTTGCTTTCTTCCTCTCTTCTCTGGAGAAAGATTGTCTTAAAGAGACGTTATATTCACTCTTCAGTATTTTTGCTGAACTGAGATAGAGTTGACTGACGAAGGAAAATGTTGACTGAGATATGATGATGATTTATGGTGAGGCCAGAAGGCTCATCTTGTGCAGGAGTGCTGCTAAATGCCATTGAACTGGTCATCCGCATTGGAAAGTAAGCAGTTTTAGAACTCCTCTGACTGAGGGAGAAGTCACTTCCTCATGTGCAAACTGTTCCTAGGTCTATTTCAGAATTTTTTTCAAGCAAATTAATTTATTATAGTTCTCAGATGGTCTACTCTTGTGTCCATTGGTAAGATTTATTGGATATTGTATTTCCCACAATGCACTGGAAGATTTGGCAGCATTATAAGGTCTGTGACTTAGGATACCGTATATATTCTTCCACAGAACCTCAAGGGCTCAGTCTCAGAAGTTACAGAAGTAATAGCAAGCTGAAAAATGAGAAGCATTGCAAGCTGGTATGGAAATCTGGACTAGGAAAATGTTTGTTTTTCTAAAAATAAATAACCATACAGCAGAATTCAGGAGGCTTTCAGAGATTTCACTAGATACTAGTTCAGATGCAACTGACACAAGGGTCTGAGATCTGCAACGTGTGTTCATTAGAGAAAGATGATTTTTACAATAAATCATACTGAGAACTTATGCATATGCAAAGTATCAGCTACTTTGATTTAAAATAGCAATGGTGGAAAGTTTTTAGAGGGGAAAAAATAAAGATGTGGTGTATAACTTCTTTTTTTTTTTCCTCTAAATGGATGTCCCCATTCTGTCAAGTTTGGCTTAAAAAATTCTGCTGCATTCAAATTACATGTAGGTTACCAGGGAAATGAAATTTACTGCTGTTGTGAAAATTTGGGAGGGTAGGGAAAAAAGGAGAGAAGGAAAGAAAATTTCAACTGTTACAGTGACAGAGCTGTAAAGTGTTTGCTCTTTTTAAAATTATGTCTTCCCTTTTACTGATGGCATAGATCACTGTTTACATGCCCTTACTAATATCAACCTAACAAAAGCATTTCAGTAACTCCTCTGCTTTTCACCAACAGCATGAACTTACACAGCCCGATGAAAAGATGGACACTTTTCCTCATTGAATATGTTTCAATTTTAGACAAAGCAGCAGGCAAAGACATACAAGATTGATTTCTAATATTCACCTCCTAAATCTGTATTTAGGATCGTGAGTATGCAACTATAATTCTCAAGGTATGGAAATCAAGAAGTTCTTACAAACTTCAGTTGTTGGCACTTTCAGAAATTGTGATTTGCCTATGTAAGAGTGCAACAGCATGTACTCAAGTACTCAGAACCGCTAAGCCAGTGTTTCTCATACTGAGGTCCACGACCATCTGTTCCTTGTTTCAGGAAACGACCTGTACTGATTCAGTTCACAAAATTTGAGAGAGCTTGAATTTTCACAAAGGTTGGGAAAAAATTCATGCAGCAGGAATATCTTGTGTTCCTTACATATCCTTAGCAAGAAGTATTTTAAATCAAATCTGGCTGAATGTTTATGTCAAATCACATTTGCACCTTTCATGCAAGAAGGAAGGACATTCAGGAAAATCTTTTTCAACCTGTGAAGTGTCATTCACTAGATTCAATAGTGTTAAAAATAAATGAGTGAAGAAGACAGTGGGTGATGTTTCTGTGTTTCCATAGTTACCTTATTTTTTTTGACCAATGATACAACCATGTAAAATATATAACGACTATTAGGAAAAGAAGTAGTTCATCTGATAGCGTATTTGCCTGTTATTAGTCACACATGCTAAAGACAATAATAGTCTCACACTCATAGTTCTTTACAAGAACTTCCAAAATAACTGTCTATTGGGAGCAACTCTCTTCACATGCAATCCTTGCCTCTACCTGTGCTGCGGCAAGTTATGGTGGGCAATGCACAGGCCCAGAAAAGGAATGTGAATCCTGCACATCTTACACATTGTGATCTATGTGACATTCTGTTTCCTAGATCCATTCTTATTTTGAGACATAGCGTGATTTGTGGAACTGATAAAATTCCCACACCTTGTTCTGCTGTGTCCCCTGAAGAGATCTTTCTCCCATCATTGCTTTGTGTGCAAAGAGTTTGCATCCCCCTCATGCCTGATCAGATACTACTAAAAGCACACGGACTCCTGGTTGGGTATATGAGGGGCTGGTAGCCTTGAAGAGCAAAAAAACATCTTTCTGAACTTGTTTTCTTTTTTTGCCTACAGGGTTTTATCATTTCTTCTCCATAGCAAATTCACAGACTTTTGTTCAAACCAAGAAGCAAGGCAGAGGATTACCGACAAAGTGAGATAGGGAATACAGAAACAGCTGAGCCTTACTACAAGTCACCATCTTTCACCCTGTATTTCAGATGCAGTGGTCAGGAGAGCAATCAGTCTCTACTCCTTCCAAAGCCTGGATAGCCTTCACCTACTAGTGCTTTAATACAGACCATTCTACTTTACATAAGTAGAGGAGCAGAGACCGCAGCTCATTAACTTTGTAAAGGATCTGTGTATGACTATGTGACCACTTCCCAGATATCTAGGAGGCAAGGTTCAAGAGCTTAGCGTTAGTTTCTAGCGTGAAGCAGTACTGACTATTTCTGGATTACATATAGCCTTTCTGTAATGTTGAACAACCCTGTTTATTTATGCAGTGGAACAAAAGCAGCAAAAGAGAGGCACCAAAAAAGCTTGTTTCTTGTGTTGGCTTGGGGTTGCCACTCTTCGGCTGAAACATGCCTAACAGCACAAAACTGGACATGACAATGGCAGGAGTTCAAGACATGCTGAACCGTGGACCTTGACCCTGAGCATGTAAAATCATCATTCTCTTCATTATACAATGATCTTTCACTTCTTTAAACAGTAATGCAATGTGGCGGTCATGCGTACTTAGTCCCTATCATGTTTACCTCAAAATCATCAAGGACAGCTAATTTTAAAGGTTTTTGAGACCTTTTTGAGACCTTATTTTTGAGATTTTTAATCTGTGGCAATAAAATACCTTTAAGTATTATTTTAAAATTAAAAAAAAAGCATTTCTAATCTGCAGATTATCTCTCCTCTTTGTTGTTATCCCTTTCCATCCCAATGTGAAGATTACATTCCCAAGTGATGATTACATTCAAGATGAAAACAGAGGATTGCTAGACCTTGGTAATCATGTAGTCAAATGCATGTCCTCACAGACAAAGACTTGGCTATTTTGTGGTGTAAACCAGTATTTTTTTGTCTTACATTTTTGTCTTTAATTCTAAAAAATATTTTTCCCAAAGAAAAATCAGCAAAGCAAGAGAATAAAAAAAATAAGTCATTGCTGTATTTTGAAATTTTGGAGGAGAAAAATTTCAGTTTCTAAATGGAAAGAGGAGTAATCCAGAAAACATCCACAATAACAATAAAACCCAAAACACAGAAGGCTTTAGTACATGCTTGAAGAACAGAAAGGAAAAACTGAGGCAATGAAAATATGCGTGCTCATTTCATTCTGTGCATATCCATAAATATGGTGCTTTATTTAGAATCTTACAAAGTTGTTGTGTACCTGCTAAATTATATTGCTGGTCCTAAAAATAAGGAACAACTGAGCTCTGCTCCTGTGGTAACAGTTTATATGGGGTATCAAATTTCTTCAGAAAAATGTAAATGCTAGAATCTGCTTAAAATCAGGGAAGCTTAAGAGCATGCAGCTTAAGGTATCATAATCAGCTCCAGCTGAGTGCCCTATTCAGGTGCCTTTATAGCACTGAGTACAGAATAATAACATCAGTTTATGCTGTTTATACCCCTGTATTCCCGCAGTAGCTTGTACTCTTAGCTACCACTCTCAGCACTGTGAATCCTACGCTGTTAGGACACATTTTGCCACATTTCACATGCAAAATTTTTGTTATGGATGCAGTGGGAGATACAAAGCACTTACAAAATTAGGACATACAATGGATGAAATATTTTTTGTGAACTGCAAAAAATGCTGTAGACAAATAATTTAGATGCAAGAGATAGGACTTCTACTGTAATTTTTTCAGAATATAATGTGACAGCAAAAAGACAGAAAATCAAATTCAGAGATAGCACAAGTTCCACTGGAATGGAACACTAATTAACTAATTATCTTACCATGAATTATTCAGCATAATTTAGACAGATACTGTGAAGGGTCCTAAAAACTGCACGTATCACACATGGATGCTTTACTGTGCCATTTCCTACTCTGTGTTTAGAAAAGGCAACAAGACATCTTATTAACATGAAATTATCTGACACAACAACTTTTGATTATTTTAGTTGCAGCTGCTTGAAAGCACTGCAAAGCAGGCATATTCTTACCAAATTTTACAACAAATTGCTATTCTAATGGCATGCTCTCATATTTTAAAAATTTCCTTTCTGCTTTTCCATGTTCTCATTTCCAGCTATATTCACATCAAAGAATCAGGCTGAAAGGGATGAGATGACATCATCTATCACTTGGTCTGCTAACAGGGTGACATCAGCTACAAACCTAGGCCAGTTCTTAGTGTTCCTTAACAGAAACAAAAGTCACGTACATCAAGTCCTATTACAAGATTCTACCCATCCACGGATCAATTAACATGGCTGGTCACTGCACAAAAGCGTCAAAGATTATTGAATTATTGAATACTATTATTATGCTTCTGAGCTTCTTGAGATGCAGGGGTTAACCTGGTGGTTGACAGAATGCTATGAACAGAATCAAAAAATTACCCCCCAAACACCACGCCAGTTTCTTTTCTGAATTAAGCTACTGTTAGCCCAACAGGTCTGTTGTTATTAAAGCTTTGAGAACACCCTCCTGTGCCAGCACACAATCTGTTCAATTCAATCAACAAAACTCTACACAGTTCCTGTTTGTCAGCCTCAGCATCAGAAGAAACTGTAATTTTGTAGTCCATTTGAAAAGTAGATTATGACCTGATCACATGCTGATTTTTTGGATAAAACTCCAATTTCACTTCTAGGCAAAAAAGCAATTCTTGGAAGTCTTAGCCAGTAAAGTTCTGGGTAAAAGGTAAATGCTGAACATAGTAAGCATACAATGACAAATGTAAAACAACACAGTATTTGAAAATAGATGACAATGAAAGAGAATTGCTGAAAAGCATTCACGTTACTTTTATTTTAATTTAAGCATATTGTGCTTAGCTCGACATATACGTAGTTGCTAAATGAAAAGAAGTCTGGTGGGAGAGTTTATATGTACACACACTTCAAAAATTATCACGTTTAAAAGAAAAATATGAGTTATAATACCTCATCTATAAACAGCTGATTAAGTTCAGCAGTTCCACGTTCCAGATTTACCATTTATTCATGAAGCTACATCCTAAAATCACACACACCCCAGAACCCCACTTTCAAATAAATACATGAAAACACAAGACAAAGTAGAAAAATACATCATTGCTGTCTCATGCTCTACTACATTTGTCATAGAAGTGAGACTGTTGGTGAGCATCACTTTATGGTTTTTGCTGATATGCCATTGTACAAATGTATGAGCCAAGAAGCCACTTCGCCACATCAGCAGACAGCAGTGCTAGCACTAATAAAGCCCACCTTTGCACTGGACTTCCATTGCACCAATACAATGCCATATTAATGGCTTCCAGTTCGGAAACGTTTTGTGCCCTAGTAGAAAATCAGCAGACATGGCACATATCTGCAAGCCTGAGAAGGCGAACATCCCCTATTTATAGACTCTTTATAGGGAAGAATATGTCAAACGATTTTTCACTGATGCTTTCAACATAGAAGAGTTATAATAATAGCCAAAATCAAAAGATTTTTTTTTCCTCTTACACATAGGCAATTAGAAAAGCTTTTAGAGTTCTTATCCTCAAAACGCATATGTTATGCTGTGAACCAGTAACTGCTAAAAATCAAATCTTAAAGAATATATAATCTAATATGTACTAGCAATGGAAGAAAAGGCAGGATAATCAAGATAATGATTGTCCTAATTATTTGGAGGCAAAGTCCATAAAGCATGGAATGCTTGAAATCATCTGTTGTGGAAATGGGGAGCCTCCATTCAGAAAACTCCCACTACCTTGTTCGGTAGCATCCAAATAAAGCTGAGCTCTCTCTGCAAAGGGTTCCAGCTCTATGTATATACATCTAGATCACATCTATTTAAACAAATACTGATTTTCTGCTGTACATTGAAAGTCACTCAAAGCAGAGACTCTGCAAAAAAAAGGTGTATTCATAGTCCCTGGCAAGCTGGAGCATAGAATAATTACATCCCGTTTCTTAGCACAACTTTATCTGTTTTTCACCAAATGTGACTGCTTGGAAGCCCATCTAATCAAGGAATGACAAAAAAATTCATGCAAACAGCTTCTTTCTTCTAGGATGCAAAGAATGTATTTTATAATCAAATTATCATGTAGCCTTCCCTTCCCTGGGCGAGAAGAAGGAATGATATTTCACCCACCCCTTTGGAGCAGTAGCAAGGATTGACACAACTGCATCAGCAAATTAAGGGCCAGGGAAAAGTTATAATGTGGCAAGATTGGAGAGGTGGATAGGCAGTGTTACTGCTGTGGGTGTTTTTCTTCTGTAGCTGAATTGCTTTTGGTCACAAAAAAGGGAGGGAGGGAAGCAGAAGGGGAAAATTAGGCCAGAAGGTTTGGTAGCACCAGGTCTCTTAATTCTACCTTCATTAAATGAAGACATAACACCCAAACACATAAATCTTCTTTCCTTTTAGGGATATAAACAACAGAAGATATGGGCTTCTCTTCAACTAGCATAACTAATCAATATTAGAACAGAGAGAATATAATTAAACATAAAATAAATATCAATATATAAATTTTTAAGGTTTGCAAAATATTAACAATACTCTTACAGGATTTTTATTAGATCAGTCAGTATGCAAAATAATAATAAACATTCTCTGAACATGATGTTATTTTGTGTTATTTAGTTAGTATATTCCTTCACAAAAATGGAGAGCTACATTTCCCCATGGCTGCTGTTGAAATGTCAGTTAGTTCTAATTACATATCACTTGGATGATTAAAATTTTATTTGTCCCTCTGTTCTTTGAAGAACCTCTTCCACAGCTTTTACCAACATCTTTCTGGCTTCTTAAAGTAAAATTAAATGTACTTTACAAAGAAGTTGTCTGCAAGTACTAGAGACAAAGAAAAAAGAAAAAGATTTGTGTTAAAATGTTGGATTTCTTTACAATAGTCACTGTTGAATATCATTCTATTGACAAGTAATTGTGGGATTCAATGAAAATGTCATAAAATCCACTTGTTTCCTTTCTTAAGAAAAGGATTTGAAATGTTTTGAGGTTTTAAAGTCACTATTTCAATGGCTGAATTGTCTAACCTTTTCAAGTAATTTTGTGAAAGAAACATGAACCTCCTGGTGAGTTATACTAAATGAAAATGCCAAACGAAAAGTCACTGACAACAAAATCTCTCACTCTCTTTTTGCTGAAGTTAATATGCTGTGCAGGCTGCAATGTGAAATTAAATAAAACAGTAAAGGAAGGGAAAGACAAATAAAGGAAAATAAATACAATATTTTTCAAATACAACTGAAAGAAACCCCATCTAAACATGAAATCCAACACGACAAAGCTTTTTCTGATTTACTGAACTTGGACGTCTCTCCAGTTTAAATTTGTTAAATCTCCATAACCAAAATTGTGCTACCTGGAAAGGCATGGGAGCTTTTAACAATTAAAGTGTTACTATTTTTTTTTTTTCAGTTTCTCCCCTCATGATTTAATACAAAAATTTTAACCTCACTGTTTGTGGGGGGTGGGGTGCATGTGGAATAAATCTGTTCGTAGCAGTTCTTACAGTTCAGTTAAATATTTAGCCAAGCAGTTTTTCCAGGATAAGATGGCTATTTTTAGAAATTGTTTTACACAAAAATGGATGCCATGCATTCTGTGAGTCAGTTCAAACTCTATTTTGAAAATTTCTAAAAAAAATCACTTTTACATGTATATTATAAAAAATGTAATTTTAAATAGTAATAGTAAAAATCACCAGCTTCTTTTCACTCTCCACTGCATAAATTAAGGATTAAAGTATTTTTTTAAAAAAATATTTTTATCCTGAAGAGAATACAATCTTCAGTGGAATGAACATTCACAGGAACAGCATTCACCTCTGTCCCAAAGCCATTATAACTTCAAGATTCACACCAGGGAAGTGGCAACAAAGGCATAGCAGGTGCAAAATGTGCCTAACAGAATGGAAACCACCAAAGCAAACTAGAGAAGATTAAGCAAAAGGTCAGTCCTCCAACAAACTCATCTCCAGGAGAACACCAAGCAATATGAATTGTTTCCAAGAGGTTCAACAGTGAATGGTGGAAAACGTACCTGCTCAGCTTGTATAAACACACTAAACTATCTAAATCAGAGTATACCCTGGCTGACTGGAATTGCTTTGACTTTTCTCATGAAACTCTGTTAAGAGTTTCAGAGATCAAAACCCCTTGAACATTTCAGAATTTCCACCGTATAGTCAGTGAACACTGCGTGATTATTATGTCAGAAACGTATTTTTCACAGGATCAATCAGACTTTCACGCTTTCAGTTCATAAAGGTTAGGTGACTCTCAGCTGGCAGAGTCCCTTCCTCTGGTCCTGTGCTTTTAATTCCTGTTTTTCCCTCTCAGGTGACTGCTATACTCAAAAGCCTTTCTTTCTTTTGGGTTCTCTGGCTACATGGCACATCACCAGACCATCCTAGCTCTCCTTGGATTTATTAATGAAAAGGAGTATGACAACTTGATGTGAAAGTTGTAGGTCCTACCCTGCCTTACAGTGTAATCAACCAGAGTGGGAAATGTGATGCGCGTGCTCCTTCTTCCACCTTCAGCAGCAGTGTTGGGAATCCTTCTCTACTTTATTATGCAGTACGCAGATGAAACTATGGATGGATAAGAATCTCCTCAAACAGATTTAAGCAGACAGCAGATTCATTTCTCACCTGGCACCAGGAGGAACAGCAAGTTACTATACTGTTTCTTTTCTGACTTCTCAGAAAGATAAAAATGCTGATTTCCATAACTACGACAATTTAAGGGGAAAAAACCCCACAAACATCTTCAGTTCCCTGTATTTACAGTACAACCAAAATGGGTACAGGTGTTTCAAAGAGGCTTTAAAAAATAGGTGAATAGGTGAATATCTGTGGCTGGCCAGTGAAAATTTGAGAATGGTCCCAACAAGCACTCAAAAACTAAAGTGGAATTGATGCTGTTGTTTTTGCGTACACCATACTTTTACACTGCCTGCCACCTATTATGTGAAAGGGCAGGCCATAATTACAAAAAAAAAATGTCTTTTCCATGCTATTGGCCTGAGCTATATTCCACTAAAGACAGAAGAGAGGGAACCCCACAGAGTGGAACTTCTGGTTGATGTGGCCCCTGGGTCCTTAACACAAAAAAAAGATGCTGTCTTAGTAAGAGTCAAAGTACATTTGAAAAGCAGATATTCTGAGAAATTGCATTAGGGTGGATGCAAAAGAGAGGCTGGAAAGCAAAGGCATACCAGAAAGATAGAGGAGGTAAGGAAAGATAAGCTTTTCAATCTGCAGTGAGGCCTTCAATAAATTTCAAGGGTCTGGGCCATTCTTCATCCGTATCCAAACTACCCATTCCTGCACACTTATCTCTTGATTATAAATACAACTTTCACACTTTCTTCATGTTGAGTAGCTATTGCTTTAGGCAAAGAATTACTTAACAGCCTTCTTGAGGATGTGAAATTTAGGGTAAGGGGAAAAAAATCATCTACATTTCTTTTAAAATTTCTAGCCCTGTTTAGAGTAAACATCAGTTGTCTCATCAGCTGCTATTATGAGGAAGAATGTACTCCAAGTGTGCAGATGTGGATTGTGGAAACAAATTAGGCTTAAAAGATTTTTTTCTTCTTTTCATAAAAAGAAATAAAAGGAAAAAGACTGAATTATGCACTGATTTTAATAACAAACAATATTGGATAACATTTTTCACTTGACAAAGTGGAATTTCTTCCCAACTGTTGTTATTTTAGCCTGTAGTTTTTGGAAAGCATTAACCCACTGGTAACTCCCATGTCTTCAGGCTGGATTAAAGTGGGAGAAAACAAAGATGACTTGATTGAATGTGCAGTACTGCCATCCCCTCCTCTGAGGAATTTAAAAATACTGACATTCTCAAAAGTATATTCTGTACATAATTTGCTTTGCTGTCTCTGTTTTTACCTCTATTCTGTGGAGGAAAAGGAAATGCTATAGATAGCCTTAAAAGCTTACATATTTTGGCAGATGGATACCACAGACTAACAGGAATGTCTTTCTAAGCTAATCATTATTTTCTGAACAAGCTCAAGATACTGCTTTTATTCTGAGATAATAGCTATCACTATTTCCTGCATATAGGAAACTAAAATATTTATAGCAGTTATCACAGATGTAAAAGACTTACTCAGATCAGAAACTCTGAGAATAATATAGATCAAGAAGAAAAACAGCTCCCAGTGAGGGATTCTGCCAAGAACAGGGCTCTTGAATCTCAGGCATGTGGCAAAAGACCCCATGGAGTTTTTGGAAGCACAGAAGGGACAGGGGAGCCCCACTCCTACTGACAGCACAAAGGCGGTCCATCCTTGCAAGCAAGGTGAGCTATCCAAATGGGTGCTTCCCCATTATAAGACACCACTGCACATGAGGAGTGACGATTCTTTGTGTTAGTCTGTTTTCCTTTGTTTGTCTAGGAAAATTTATCCAATCCTTCGCTCCTTTCTCACCTGCAGCTGACTGCTCAACTCTGTCAGCCTCCCCAAAAGTAACAGAAATCCGAAGACTCTAGTTCATGAAAAGCCCATAAGCCTGCCATTTCTTCTACTTGACCTGGATTCTCTTATCTCTGGGGCTCAAACAGTGGTTTTGTTCATATTGAAGCATATGGCATTTATCAGGGACAGCAAATCTTACAGAAGCCAGTATTCTCCATGCAAAATCTACACAAGAGATTTATCTCAGAACAATGATTGAAAAGGTGAGAAAATTGATCAAAAGTCTGATGAATATCAGAGCATAAAAGCAAAACAATAGAGAAGAGGGGAAAATAAGTAGTGGGAGAAGTGAGAGGAGAAATTGAATGCAAGTGCATCCCAACCTGAAGCTCCTAAATTTGCAAGTTCGCAGTCTTATAACAATTGGAAATGCAATTAATATTTGATTAATATTGTTGTTAAATAACCATAAATATTGTCATAAACAACATAATCTAAAAGAACAATAAGAATTAAAAATTAAGAAAATATCTTCAATAACATTGATATGATTATCAGTAGATTCAACAGTAATTGGATCTCTCCCTTCTTATCCCAATGCAGTTGAGAAGACAACAGTCCATTAATAATTTCACAGCTTTAAATTATTATCTGAATTTTTCCTCTCTCTGTTTTCCCTTCTAAGTCATTGGTACAATAGTATAACCTTTACAGCAACAAAAATCATCTTACATGTTACTAGTTCTTCTTAATATCACAGAAATTATTTACCTTCTGAATTTTGTGACAATTGTTCATTTATAAAATAGTCCATTTGAGAGATGTAATGGAAGTTTGGGTTTTTTTTTTTTCATTGGTTGTTTCAGGCAGGGAGTGATGTTTTGTTTCCTTGTTTGTTTGGGGTTTTTTTGGCGGTAGAGTAAAAAACAACAGACAGAACAAGAAAGAAGGATTTTAAAGCAAATGTCTTTCCCTAGAGTTAAAAGTATGCCTATATACACATGAAAAAGAATTTGTTTTTTTCATGAAGGTTAGATGACCTAAGCAAACAGTCTTTAAATAACAATAAAACCATGTTCAACCATTCACCAATTCTAAGAAATATGGGAACCAAAAAACATTAAAAAAATCAGCAATACCAGAGTTTAATGTTGGAAACCATGTTACAAACAGGTGAAGGGAGGCCAAAATCTTAGGTTTGCTAATTGTCCAACTACAAATAGGCTCAAAATACTAAGTGAGCTAACTGTCCCATCAAAAATAGGTTCTTCCATGTTACATTTCATCCTTAGAAGAAGGATGTAGAAACTCAGTAGAACTCTTCCATATAATTTTTAGTATTAGCAAGATTATCTTTCTTCTTACTCTGCAGTTTTGGGAACAGAAATGTGTAAATAGTTTTATCCAACTTTATGGGTATTTACAGTGACTTATTTAACAATATTTAGGCAAAAATAATAAAGCTTTATCTAATGTTCTGATCATGAGGGAATAATCCACATGATGCATCTCTACTGGCCCAAGAAAATTGCTTGGTAACCAACATTTGTGCTAATCCATGTTTGTTCTAATTTTCAGTCAGCGTATTTGCTGTATGCAAGTCCTGCTCTCTCCATCTCTGCATGAGGACTGTACTGCTATAAGCATTTACTCACTGCAGGTCAAATACAAGACATTTCATGAAGTTCACATGCCATTAAAAATCCCTACTTTTGCCTGAACTCTGGACAAAAAGGACTTTTCACTTCTTTGATCTCCATTTCTGATCATCCCACGGGGAAGGGTCCAGTACTCCTAAAGCACTTAACCTTTTCCTAGAAGTGCCAAAATTCTCTGGTAACATGAACTATTCTTGTGCCTTTAGCTATGACAAACAGATTTGCATTCAAGAGACAGCATCTTATTCAGGAAAAGCAGAAAATCATTCTTTGTTCTCCTGGTTTGTCTAAAATGACAGAGTATTAGGATTGGAGCCTACTCCAAGAAAGTAACCTTACTCCTGACTCAGTTGTTCAACAACGTGAAAACAGGCGTTCCTTCTAGTTGCCCTGCCCTTAGCTGTGCTGATTGCAAGCTTCCAAAACAGTATCAGCTTCATTAGTTTCATTACTCCAATTCAACAGGATCTGTGAGTTTTTCACCATCCATTGGAAACTCCAAGAGCAACTAATTGTGAAGAGAGACACCCCTTCTCCTCTCATTCTCCCCCCTTTTTTTTCAAATGGGGAGTGGATTTGATCTCTTAATTATATTATAAAATCATTACGTTGTCCTATCTTTTTCACAGTATTAGGTGGTTTTTTTAACAAAGATTAACATTTGAGTATGGATATACATCCTGTTCTGTCAAACATTTTGAAGTGAATTCTTTTATGTGGGTTATATAACTTAGTGGTCATTTTCTTGGTACAAACCGCTATTGTATACTGTGGCTTAGGATGTCATTACATGTTCAAACAGAAAAAGAACTTCACACTCTAGCTATTGCAGTCCCTGTTCCTGTATCTCCATTCCCGTAACAACAGGGGTAAGATGTAAACGTACTCTTTTAAATATACCTCATTCCAGAGTAGGATGTAGCCACTGGATTTTTCAGTTTTGGGGGTTTTTTTGCTAAAAATCAGGAAAACCTATTATTTAATGCTTTTTCTTATTTCTTTTTTTCAGTCCTTTCCCAAGAAAAAAACAATTAAGCCAATTACTATTGACAAAAGCATTGCTCTCAACAATGCTAGACAGTGCTTCTCTAAACAACTTTACTTCTCCAGTTTTCAGAATCTTCGCTCTAACCAGAAGATGTTTACTTTCAAAAATGCACAACAGTCACCTCTGCTCATTACCTCAATGAGAATTTTGGGACCTTGGAGAAGTCATTGCATCAAGAATAATTGCAATGAAAGCTCACCAAACATTTTGGAATACTTTTAATGTCCTAGTGAGAACTAGCATAGCCCTTACACATTCTTTTTAGTCATTTGGTGGCAGTAATTCCAAAGCACATTCAAAGTTTTTCTGCCATGTGAAAAAACTATCCTTAATTCAGGCTTCATCATTCACACTGTGAAAAGCACTCTTGCTCTGCGTGGTAATGCTGTGTTTTATACCAGTAAATTAAAAAAAACATAATTATTTTGTGGCCAGTAATGCTAAGGACCAACAAAATTAACCACAACAATTTTGAGTCCTGACAGGTTGTTTTAAAAAGGGCCTGTTGCAAAAATCTTAACTAAAGGCTTCATTCAAATATTTGTTCCCCCTTCTGAATCCATAAGATAGGAATACTTTCTTGAGAGGCTGCAACTCCCAATATTATGCCAGTGCTGCTCTTGTAAATTCTACAGGTCCAGCATGAAGCTGTAAGCCTGTCTTCCATTTCCCTTAGGGTTTCCCTCCTAACCGTGTTCTCCCCACCCAGCAAAGGCAAGTGCTGTCCTGCCAAGAGGTGCTTAGGAACAGTTTTTACCATTTTCAGGAATATTTGTGTTTTCCATTTCTTTTTTCTGCAAACCATTTCAGAAATATTGCAGTAAACAGTGAACAAAACCAGTGTTACTTTGAAATACAAAAATATTTATGCATTCTTGACCTTTCCCCATATCAGATAAACATAGACTCATTAGAAACATAAGCATATAAAAGTACATGTTCGTACATAGGTTTTAGCACTTTTTAGATCTAGAGAAACAAGAGTTGCTAGCAAAATAATTTATGAACTGCTGTAATAAAAGCAGGGTTTGGCAAACTCCTAAAATAATCTAAACTAGATGTTGGATAGACTGACCTTATTCAAACTCTTAACTTTCAGCTTCAAATTTATCGCCAGTTTCTGCAAGTCTCAGTAAGAGAAGTAAAGGCAGTGGAGCTATTCCAAGTTCAAGTTCACGGCTCTCCTAATTCCTATGTAATGAAGCATATCTACCAGCTTACCCAAGCTATGAGAAAAAATCTGTTATAACCTACTATATGTTTATGAAGTCCTTGTTAAGCAAGCAAGAACTAGAAAGGTCAAAAATCATAGCATCTTAGTTTTACAAATAAGCACATAAATCTTTAAACATTCACAAAACAAAGCCTTGTAAACTTTTGAGTGTGAAACACTCTGGTAGAGCTACTGCAGAGCAATAACATTAACATTTTTTCCACAACAGGACACTTTTTAAATAAAAAAGTTAGTTTGGCAGTAAAATTCAACTACAGCATTCTAAGCCCAAAATATTTTATAATCTCTTGTTATTTTACTGCAGAAGAAGAGATTGAAAATTGAAATTTGCAGTACTTTCCAACTCCAGTTAAGCTTGTTACCACCCATAACTACTACTCCAAATTTAAAAAGGAAAATAAAAATTGAAACACAAGAAATATATTAGCTGCAAACAACTAGTGTGTTGGTAAGCAATCTGTCCTCTGCTTACCTTATACAGATGCTGAGAACCTGTAGAAGTTGTTAGCGGCTACCATTCCCACTTCTTCTTGAATCAGGCATTTGAGAACAGCTGCGTTACCTTATGAAAAGCTCCACCGTCATCGCCAGTACTCTATAATACACAGTGAACATTTAGCTCCATTTAATTTTCACCTGAGCATAAACATCCCCACCCCCTTGTTCAGTTGAGAACATCTCAGCTATTCTATGGGTTTTAGGATACAGAAGATAGAGGCCAGGACACTTCAAAACAAGGTAGGTGAGGAACTAGAGGGGTGCAGGGAAATGGAGTCAAGCCCAGGTCACTTTAGAAAAGTTTCTTCGGTCTTGCTGCCCATACAAAGGAGGTCTGAGAGAGGACTGTCAGACCTAGGGTGGGCTGTCTGCATGCTCTTTCTAACAGCACCTTCAGGGGGCACCTCAGCCAAGAAGCTGATGTAGCAGTCTAGCCAGCCATCCAGAAAACTTGAGAAGCCAGGGATTATATCATATCACATCACAGGTCTCTGTTTTAAGCAAATGAAAATCATGAACATGATCACAAATAGAGCCTAAGGAAGGCAGATTCTAGGTACAGAGCTGACAAGCCTGGTGGAAGATTGGGTACTTCCTTGGGAGCAGGAATTGGGGTGAAGTCAGCAGGAGGACAAAGCACAAATGCAGCAACTAACAGGTGGCAAGGTGAGCAGCCCACAGCAACACCTTTTGGATAAAGACAGCACATCACGACCATTAAAAAGAATGGCTAAACTGATGTTCAACAGCACACACAGCTCTGACAAACTTTTATAGAGGACTCAGAAAAAGTATAATATAAAATGGTTTGTAATCATTTGTAAGCTATCCTCCTCTAATCATTATGTTCCAGAATATGATCCTTTCCCCAGGCTGGCCATCTGTTCAGTCACTTTCATTGTATTCATGAACTCAGAAGGCAAACTTTACACTGTCTTCTTCAGGTTCCTAGCAAAAATGGGTTTTCTGTTACCGCTAAGACTGCTGTGACTTTTCCTCAGATGTTCTCAGTGAAAGGCAAGCCGCTTCAAGAAAAACTAAAATTTACCAAATCACATCACAAAGTACCTGTGGATACCACAGACTGATGTCTTGATAGTCTGTGGTAACTTGCTTATGCTTCAAATCCATTGTGAACAAATAAATAGCTGCTCCTCAGAGATACTTATTTAGTGTATCCCATTTACAGCTCTGTTATGGAAAGTGGCACTACTTAATTTAAAATCCACAGGATAATTCTATACTTAATTACTGTTTTATAAACCTTCTATGAGTGCACTTGTGCAAATAACACTCCATATATAAACTAATGTCTCAGTTGAGCAAAATACAGAAGCACGTGTTAACTACTGAAATTGCTAAACTGATCTAGAATCCAGAGGTGGGCAAGCTCCCACCATGAGATGGGAACACTCAATTTGCAGTAAGCACTCTGAAAGGTCAGTTTTCTTTGTTATGAATATTTTCTGGGGGTTTTGCTTTCTTTTATTGGAGAAGGAAGGGGGATTGAATATTATTTCAGGAAAAAGCAAACAGGTAGTCTGTCCTTCCAAAGCAGTTTCTTCCTTTAAATCTATTTATTTTTCCAAAGCTTCAATATCCTATCTCAAAAGGTAGGTGATGATTATCAGTCTGGTTTCGCAAATATATTATTATCATCACTTTAATTTTTAGGGGCAATATTCCTCTTTTCTTCCAATAAAAATTGCTTTCAAATATGTTACACATTTATTTTGATAATTCTAATTTAAAACAAATAAACATAAAGTAACTTCTCATGCAGTGCATTAAAGTAGCAATCAAAATGTCTAAAAGATCAAAACTAAGACTACTGATACAGCTGGAAATCAACTTCTGTTTTTTTAATCTAAAAACAGAGCCTCACCAATTAAAATCTAAAATTTCTGGCAATGCTTAACAAGCAGATATCTTTTTCCTTCAAATCATGTTTCTCCTATTTCCTTCCTCTTTTCTTTGGAAATATACCTATTCCCTGTCTACAATTTCCTATAAGTCACAACTTCAATGATCTACTCCTGACTACACTCAAACCTTAGGAAATTCAGCACCTTCTGGCAATTTCTAGCATTCGGTATCCGAGTTTAACAATAAGACAGGATAGTCAGGTTTTAGCTGGTTCCTGAAAGAGAAAGGTATCTTCCACTTTGAGGTGTTCCAAAGGTTTATCACAACTCATAAGGATGACACACTATCAGGACATCCTTTCCCTTTCCAGCAGATTAGAAAAAGAAACCAGTTATACTCAGGGCTTGATTTTCTTCTGTCACAAAAGAGAATTTACATTAAGGTGGATGCCTGTATTACCTTTATTGTTGTGGCTGTTGTATTTATCTAGATTATATGATTTATTTATATGGCCAAGGTAACAGCAGAAAACACACGGCTTTTTAAACACAACTACAAAAACCCTAATGTTTTTTTTCCAGGTGTTTATTAAAAAACTAAAGGATTATCTTAATCAAAGCTCTATCATCTTCGAATATAAGATCTCATTCAATGTTATTTCTAATGGAAAGAAAATGAGTGTTTGGAGAACTGAAATACCTTAAAATGTAGAGCTTCTAAAGTTAGCAACAAACTCAAAAAACCTGAATCTACAGTTGTTTGGAAGTGCTGAAGAGCAATACTTAAGCATGCAAGTTATGCATGATCCCATTATCTTTGCAAATTAGCTGTCAGTCTTCACCACAAGCTGTAAAATAGTTTGCTTGCAAGATTGCTATTGAGTTAAAGTCTGTCTCTACCTTAAGAAAAAATAAGATGTATAAGTCGTCATTCCCAGCATGCACAAATCAATATATACTTGATAAGTAGTCATTCATCTTATATTTCAGAAAAAAATTATTTTGAACTGATAGAACAGTCTGCTATATATATTTAATACTGCCAGGCTGAACCTCCTATAGCAAAAAGTTGAATTTAAATTTGGCTCTGGACCAGATGACCTCTAGAGATTCCTTTCAAAGAACATTTTTCAAATAATCACAGAATAATTTCAGTTATATTTCTTGCTTAAGTCAGCCTGAAGATGATAGGTTGAAGAATTTCTTCTGAGATCAGTTTCGCCATTTATTCTGGGTACTTATTTATAACATCACATGTTGAAAAAAATCTTAAACTTCAAGACATGTTAGTTTATTTTTTAACTAACAGCCATGATGTTAAATGTTTCAGGCCATGCATAACTCAAAAGTTTTAAAGTGGCACGAAAAACTATGGAATATTTCCCTTTAGCACTAAGAACAGTTTAACAAACCATTCCCAGACACTACAAAACACAACAAGAGAAGTTAATGTAAAAAATAATAGAGACATACTGATCATACTGAGACCTCTTTCGGATGTGGTAATGCATATTCCAGTGTAATATGAATTACATAAAACCCTCACAGGCTTCTAGATGCTTGGAGAAAAACAGCAAGTATCCTTTCCTTCTGACATCTATATGAAGCATTTTAATTGACAACAACTGATAAACAGCCACATTTTAAGGGTAGATTCTCCTATATTAGACTAATAACGTGTTGAAGAAAGTTTAGAACCTCTAAGCTGAAGCTTGTTGATGTATTTCCTTCTCGCAGCAAAAAGAACACTGAATTTACAATCACATCTAACCTCCTTTATGAATTAAAAAAACAGCCAAAATTTACATATTTTATGCAATTTGTTGAAAAAACAAAGCTTGAAAAATAGCTTCTCTGACTAGAAAAACAAAAGTGTAGAGTGTTTTACTAAATATGGTCTTGTTTATTAGAAAATATGAAATTCTTTAAAGCTCTCTAGAGATTTTCAAGATGTTATGAAAAATGTGAAGCAGATTTCACCAAGTATGAAAAACTCCTCCTTAGAAGAAACACTTATCAGATCACAGGATAATTAGGGTTGGAAGGACCTTAAAAGACCTCTCTTCCAATCTTATTCTCAAAATATACTTAAAAAAATAAGCTGAAAACCCACTCATCTTGGTACGGGAAGCTTGCTCTGCAATTCTGCAGATCTATACCAAGAACAGCAATAGTTTCAACTAAAGCCATTCCCAACTTTCGCCTTGGTATGTTGCTCTACAGGGGCGGGGTGGAGGGAAAATAAAGAAAAGGAATCCTGGACATTTTTAATACAACTGCATGCTTCAAAGAAAAAAAAAAAGCCGTCCAGCTAAAATTGAAAACATGTCTGTATATAACTTGAGTAGATGTAAGGGAAGGGCATGAGATTCAGAGTATCTTAAACTTCAAAGCATCTTATGTAGTCCCTCATATGAAGCTTAATTCTGATAATTTTGCTGCAACTGAACTACACTTCATTCCCAACTCTAAGCTACAATTTTGAGGTAATATTTAATGTAATATCATCGTATTCTTCTCCACAAAAAACCTCTCAATATTACATCATGTCTATAGAGATACTTCATTTTTTCATTTTGAAAAATTGTGTGCATATTGCAGGAAGAAGGGAGATATTTCAAATGGTGAATTTACTCAAGTCAGAAACTGCTCTTTGTGAAGAATTTTCCACTGTTCATACACTGCACACTTTTCTCAAGTAGGATAATTATCTGAGCTCAGTTTCTTTAAAGGAAGTGGTCACCAGAGCAAGCAGTAAAGACATGGAAGTGCCAGCATCATAAGCAGTTAATCCAAAAATGTGAAATTGAAAATGCCATGGATTTGAGAAAAAAATTAATTTTCTATAAGTATATTAATTGGAAAACTTTGAGTTGCACTTCTACGCAAAGGATATTTTGATCTGTTTCTTCTTAAGCAGGTATTAAAAAAGGAACTGTAAATCATTGTTTGCCATCACCACAAAATTTAGGTATTATACAGAGAATTCTTTAATTCCATTTTCCCATTAACAAGCTCTTTAAGGTTTTGCTTTTTCTTCCTGCTTTTCTATGTTGTATTTCTATGATGCATATCCATGATGCAAAAGAACAAGGTTGGCATTTGCAGTCCACTTCAGTTGAAAAAATGTCAATGGAATGACGTTGTCTTCCAGAAATATCATGTGCTCTGAGGGAACATTTTTACAATAGTGTTTTAATTTTATTCTGAGCCTGAGCTGCTACAATGTTTCTATCATCTCAATTTCTTTCAGACAGATATAAATGAGAAGTTAAGATTAAAATGAGGAAGAACCTCACCTGGAGTGGCTTCAGGAAGTGATTGACTAAAAAGAAGTGACATTGAACAGAATGCTTTTCTTATTTTAATGGACTAGCTGAGATTATTCACACTCACCATTACAAGTATTTAAGTTATCATATGACACTCCGAAAGACTCTCGACTACAGTTACATGAACATTTTGAACTTCCACATACTGATTTATCTCAAAAATACCAAGAAATACTGACTCCTAATTTGTAGAAGAAAATATTTTATTACTCTGATGGTCAGGTTACCATTAATACTGAAAATGAAACATTATTGTGTATCCAAAGTAAAGATTACTATGATTCAAACTTTAGACTACGCATTGGACAGCAGTATCCAACACATCAAATCACTGAAACTGAAGGACACATCTGTGGAATCACAGAATCACAGAATAGTAGGGGTTGGAAGGGACCTCTGTAGGTCATCTAGTCCAACCCTCCTGCCGAAGCAGGGTCACCTACAGCAAGCTGCACAGGACCTTGTCCAGGCGGGTCTTGAATATCTCCAGAGAAGGAGACTCCACAATC
>Ga0065711_1005017_pt1 | contig 26339 bp, 24 predicted proteins | sample Hoacrofraction12_FD_59098 | JGI IMG/M metagenome (GOLD analysis project Ga0065711, IMG submission 59098) | Hoatzin crop microbial communities from Cojedes, Venezuela - Epithelial fraction 12 v2 (version 2) | ecosystem: Host-associated > Birds > Digestive system > Esophagus > Crop | place... | reverse complement strand
CCCCCCCCTTGAGTGCAATCTGCATCTGTTTTCTTACTTTTTGTTAAGGACCTCCTGCATGACTCTCTTCTTGGCCAGTTTTCCTGTGGTATAGCTTCCAGAAAATGAGTATCTGAGTTACATTTTGTTGCAAAAGGAGAATAAACAATTTTTAAAATAGAAACCTATTTTTTCAAAGTCAGCTAGTGTTATGCAAAAGCTACATAGCTACACTTGCACACTGTTACACTAGAGGATCTTACTCATTATCTTACATTTAAATAATAAAATCGCTTTTTTCCCCAAATGATATCACAGGCTTTTTATATGTAAATATATACATGTCCCTCCACTAAAACGCACCTTTTCCTGCTATAGAACAAAGTAACTGTTCAGTAGCATAATTACATGTTAACCTCAATCAGTTAAATCTGTTTCTGACTTAGACTAAGGGACAAATCAAAGTCACGCCATCTAAGCTAACAATATGCAAATGAATTTTAAAACTCATAAAAAATTTTAGTGTTCGAAATTATTATGATAGTCACTTCCTACAATTCAGAATAGCCGTGCTTGAAATGCAGATGGAGATAGGCTTGCAGCCTCGTTACGCGTTTACTGTTTAAATGTAGATCTGGTGGCTGCTGCGATTGCTTCCGCGTCGGCCGTGGTGATCCGGCAGTTTGGAATGGTAACGCCGGTGAGTTGGCGCGGGGCGGCTCTCGCTACAGCATCATCCTGGCCGCTGGAGAGCGGAGGGAATGGGTTTATGTGGTTGCTGTCTTTTTTTTGTTTGATTATGTGATGGTCAGAATGTAAACTCTTTAAAAATATCTAAAAATAGCTTTAACCGCAAAATGGATACAGCTCTTTGGAAGCCGTTACATTAATAGGTAGGAAACTCTGAGTGTGCGGGTGTCTCTTCGGACTTTCATACACAAATTCGATGACTTATTTTTGCCTCTGAGTAGCACTCAGTGTAATACTCATGAGTTTATAATTGCCCAGAGTTCACTGTCTTCTAAGCAACGTGAAAAAAAATCTGATGAAAACAGGGGTGCAGTTTCTTCAATTTCACGCTCCATATGTGATGCTTTGGAGATGTTTCGATGAGAAGATCTGATGAAATTTAGACTTCTCTGTATAACGCTATTTGGGCTTACGTACATCAGGATTTAAAATGATTCATGTGTCTTTTATCCCTTCCAGATGTACTCCGGAATTACTTCAAGGGTACCATGATGAAATACTATGAAATGTTGTTCAGAGCAAGAAGTATTTTTCTTTCCTTTTTTTTTTTAACTATACAAGGTTTATTTCATGGCTGAAAGTTTTTAATCTTCTAAAATAAACCTGCAAAACCCTAATAATGCACTCTAGATTTTATGATAAAATACAAGTTCTGGCTGAAGAAATGTAATAGTGTTAGTTATCTTTATAGAAAGTAAGGGCATACATATTTTCATTACATTCTTTTAAATTTAACTGGAAAATTATTGGGAAGCATCACCCAATGTCTCTTGCTGTGAAGTTCTACTTTTTCATTGTATGCTTATTGTGCAGAAGGATGCTGTTTGGTTTTGGGTTTTTTTTGTTTGTTTTTTTTTTTAAATAAACCCCAGGTTTTTCATTTGATTTTAAAGGAGTTTTTTTCGTTATTTGTATGGTATCATATGTTTTCAAGGGGTTTTTTTTATATTTTCTGCCTCATGATCTTGGATAACTACAATTATACAGATTTAGCAAAACAGAGACTGTAAAGGGCTTGCCTCTTGCCTGCAAGAGACACGTGTCCAGCTACTGAGAAACTCTGCCATACCTTTGATTTCAGTTCGTTCTCAGAATGCCACTTGCAGACAAGACTTGGGAGCCACCAGCTCATTTGCTGCTTTTGATGACTCTCCCAATTAGCCTGATCACCTGAGTTTAACTCATTCATAGCTTCCTCCCAATTTTGTCATTAAAACATCATGTGATTTTTTTTTTTTTTTTTTGACAGCTGCAAAATTTTCAAAACACAAAATCATCTGCAGCAGGATAGTCAAAAGCGTATGTCTTTTAAAATAACTTGCTGCATTTTGAGCTATGTGGGTGTTAGGGAAAGGCTGCCTGACAGGAACTTTGTTATTACAGATGTTCCTTGAAGGGGAAAAAAACCAAACCCAAAACAAAAACCCCAAACCCTCAACTTTTTCTTGATCCACAGTAGCAAGGCAGGGCTATTCCTGGCAGTAGTTTTGAGGCTCTCTTGGGGAACCTGTCTAAAAAAGAGGCACCTGAGTTTTGAGCTGGAATACTATCCGAGACCAGATTTCCTTCTGTTTGTGCTGTTCCCGTACTGTGAACATAGCAGATAATGTTGTAAATGTTTCTGGTTCATGTGTAATGAAAATAGTAGAGTTGTATAAATTCCTTAGTAAAGAAGTGGTGGTCTTTGTTACGCATCCGGGGGGGGGGAAACCAGGCTACCCAGGGAAGTGGTGGAGTCACTGTCCCTGGAGGTGTTTGAGAGACGTGTAGACGTGGCCCTTCGGGACATGGTTTAGTGGTGGCCTTGGTAGTGTTAGGTTTGTAGTTGAACTCAGAGATCTTAAAGGTCTTTTCCAACCTAAACAATTCTATGAAAATGGTCTGTAGGAACATGTTCTTGGGGAAGAACACTTGGTAGTCTTCACCTGCTTTCACAGAGGTTTGCGGGTATGAAGGGGTGGTTAGTACAGACAAAAATTGCAGATACCTTGCTTAAGTTGGGTTTAGTACTTCAGAAGGACTACACAGTGCTCAACCTTAGATGTGAGATTAAGGACTATGTTTGTGTTGACCTAAATGAGTGTATCAGAAGTAGCTCAGATGTTTGCCTCCTCATTCTTTTCCTGCTTTTTTAAACAACCATTGGATGAAAATTTAAAAAGCAAAACTAAAATTAAGCATGCTATTTTGCATGCTGTTTCCATGGAGTTTCGTATAGCAAACTGGAGTAGTACTGGTAGTGCTGGTCTTTATGGAAATGTTCATGAAGTCCTGAGTTGTGGATTAGGTGTGGAGAATAGATGGCACTTTGCCTTTGGACAGTAGATTTGGAAAAGGATGTTGCTTTCAGAATGGCTGTTACCTGCATTTTCTGCTAACCTGTGATACGGTTTAATGTCCAGAAAGGATGGCTAAACTTGCAGGAACATCAGCACAGAATTTGACGTGTCGGTGGTTGCCACTGCTGATGGTGCACGCTGCTGCCTGCATTTGTCCTGTGATCCCTGGCTTCCTGCTTGTTGGGTTTAGCTCCCAGGGTATCTCCACAGCAAGTAATGTTACTTCTAGGAAAATTAGAGGATCAGTGTAATTTTTAGCTTGTATATCATGATTTTCCATAGGATGTTCATAAACAAGAATATAAATTAATAGGGGGGGTGGGGGATTATAGTTACTATCGGGCTGCGGGTCAGGATAGATGAGTGCCGTAGGTGCCACTCGTTCCCCACGTCAGTGCCTGATCATCATCCTGCAATTACTGAAGCTTAATACATCAGCCAGAAAGTCTTTCTGGAAAGCAAGGAGAAAGAAAATGTGTTAATGGTTTTTGATGCATTTGCATTCTGTCACGTCTTATAATAGCCATAAACTTCTGCGGTAGCTGGTGTGTCTTTGCCAGGAGGATTTCCAGTGAACGTGACTGGTGCAGTTGCTGGCATATTGCTCGACTTCATGCTCTTTGAAATCAGGTTCCCTATGACTAAAACTAATTGTTTCTTGACTTTAAGCCCACTGGTTTTATGTTTGGTGGTGTTGTGGTTTTTTTAAATAAGTTTATTGTCTTATTCTTGACACGTATGTACTCGTGATAGAGGAGTTGCAAATGGAACGCTTTCTTTAAAACTACTGCTCCTAATCAGGAAAAAAAAGTTGCTTCAATTAAGGTATGTATCCACAATAAGACCTGTGAGTTATTAGTTAAATTTCGTATCCCAGGGGCACTGTGCACAGCGATCACCTTAGTAAAGTTCTGATTCAGGGGGTTTTATTAGCATGAGTAATCTTGTTAACTCTAAATGACCTGGTGCACGCGTGGGCACTGGAGAGCCCTGAATCAACGGATGTGTGTGTCATGGTGATGTTCGAAGTGGATTGCTGAGCTGGATACCGGGTAAGGAGCAATTCTTCTAGTTCTTTTTACAAGTTGTAGGTAGTGAATAGCTGTGATTGCATTCAAATATTATGCTAAACATTCATAAAAACGGTGTGTGTGGTTGACGTGAGTGTTCTGGGAAGTTATTTCTTTGAAAAGCAGAGCAAAAAAGGTAGTGCTTGAGGAACTAGCGTACGTCTTGGCTGCTGACTATGGCTTGGCACCTTTTGTGCTTATGTGCTGGTTACATTACCCAGCTTTCCTAGCAGACTCTGTCCTGATTCCTGAACCTGGTCCCCCCGCCACGCACCCTCAGGGAGCACTATCCTGATATCCGCAGAGCGTTTTCAAATGCTCAAAAATACCTTTCTTTCCTGCTGAAGGTCACTGGGTACGTTCTGTTTCTGCTGCGTACAGTTCGGATCATTTTGCTGCTTAGAAATTCGCAGAAGGGACATGAGAGGACTTGTTGCTTCTAGACCCAAGTGAAATCTCTTCTGAGTATATTGGAATCAGTGATTAATTAAGCAAACAAAGACTGTAGTAGAGTTGCTTTTTGTATACGCTGTCCGCAAACTTGTAAGTAGCTTGAATTTACATACCAGATGCCTGTATTGCACTGTTTTACACATTAAAATAAAGTGCTAATATACTAGGAAAAACCACGTATGTCGCTTCCAGTTACACAATGTTAGCTGGAAAAGTAATTCTTAACAATCAAAGAAATGACACTGAAAAGCTTAGGTTATGAGGGTTCGCAAAAAGCCAAAGTACCTGCTTCTGCAAAGTCACGGGCAGTTCGTCCTGGGTCATGGTCTGCAGGTGAGGGAATTGGCGGCGAAAGCACTGGATGCAGTGTTTGTCTGCGGCCTTGCTAACTGGCTGTATGCAGCGATTAAGCGGAAGAAGAAAAGCTCCTACTTCTTAGAAAAAAAACTAAAAACAACAAAACTCCCAAAAACCAAACAAAACAATGTAAGTTTATGTGAGGACCGCAGTGGAGCTTGAGCATGTGCCTAGTCTGAGCTGAAAAGTTTTCTTATTCAGGACAGTTATTCTCAGACAAATTCAGCCGATAAATCCTTCTTAATGTTATCTGCCAGATCTTTGGAGATTTTGTAGAGACTGAAATGAAGAAAGGGGACTCTATGGGTTTGTCACTCTTGGAAAACGTAAAATTATTCCCCTCAAAATACTCATCTAAAAATGAATGCGAGAGCTGTGTCACGTTGCTCCTCCTGCGAGTGGAATCTGCTGCTGATCCACCCTGTTTCCTGCAGTTTGTTTTTCTGCTTGAAGTGGAAAACTTTGCCCTTGTTTTGGGAAGTACCGTGGTGTAGTTAGGAACTAAAATTAATTTTCTATATTGCTGCTCAGGTTTGAAACAGGCCTGTAGGGTTGTGAGACACGATTCAAGCTGTGTTTTACACGCCACACACTTGGGCTTTATAGGAGTGAAGCCGAGATGCTTGGAGGGCGTGGAAGCCGTGCTGCGCGTGGTGGCTGTGCTCCGAGCTGAGGGTGCTGGGCAGGGTGCTGGCTGTTTAGTGAACTTGACAAAGAAAGAAGTAAATATCTTAACTCTTCTCATACTATGCTCTGTGAAGACCTCTCTTTAGCAGTTACAGAGTTGGAGTTGTCAGGTATAACCATCTTCTTATACATGGCCATAGCTTTAGAACCATGGAATATTTGGAAATGTGGGTAGTTTACCTCTTCCGGTTACGTGTTGTTGCTTCCTTTGCATTCAGGTCAAGGTCTTTTCTGTTGCTATTGATACAGCAGCCGGAGGTCATAACTGGTAGCAAGAGAATTTTTGCGCAAACGTACATAGCAAAAGCAGCAATGCATGCTTTTTACATGTGAGGGTTGCTTATGGTTGAGGAAACTTTGGGTTTTTTTGAACTGTTGAGGAAAAACCCACTTGTCTGCTGTAGTAGTGAGCCTGGTTACAGCATTACCCGGGGTCCAGCCTCAGAGCCGGCTGCAGGATGCATCGCCGTTCATCGGTGCTCATTCGCGGGCAGAAGCGCGCTGCTCTCTGCTGCCTGGCCTGGCTGTTCCGTGCTCTCTGCCATCATTTTCTGGTGAGACTCTGTGATGACACCTGCTGCCGTCTTGCCCCAGCCACTAAAAGCACCAGGGTTTTGTGTTGTTTAGCGTGAATGAGGAGTGGAGAATCCTTGAAAGGATTGATACGATAAGACGACAGTGGGCCAGAACTACAGCAATAACTGCCCGCTCGGTCGGAGGGGTTCGCTTTGGCTGGACTGTGTTCCTGAGTTGTGTTCAGAGGGTGGGAGAGGAGGGCGGTGGTCCAGCAAACTGCTCCGAGCAGAATTGCTTTGTTGGTTTAAGAACATAATTGTCTTGCCCTTGTCGTTTTTTCAGTTCGATTCTTCAGCATTTCGCTCTGGCTGGGGGCACGTCGGTGCTGGGCAGGCCGTAAGGAGCTGGATTGGAACGTAACTAGTGATTTTGCTTTTGTCTGCTTGTGGCATTGCTGGGAAACAGACGTTGCCATACAGGTGTGTCCAACGTAACACTGGTTTCCCGGTTGTAGCTGGAATAGTTGTAGGCCTCGAAAAAACAATTTTCCCTCCAGTTTTCATAATACGTTCTGTAATCATCATTAGGTAATTTTTTCTTAGAGAATCTTTTAAATACTTTTCTTACTATCATTTCTGATGCTGAATTTACTCTGAAGAGTTCATCCTATCTTTCTAGCCCTTTACAGAATTTCAGAAATGGGGCACAAGCAGTTTCTCCTTCAAGGCAGGGATTTTCACTAGTAATTGTTGATTGAGAGCTTTGATTTCTAGTTAGGCGGTTTGGGGCGTCTCCAGGTCGCCTTATCTGAACAAAACGCTGAGCTCGCAGACTCTGAAAATCTGGAGTCGATTGTCACTTCTGTAAGTCGCCACCAGTGTGATTAATGCTGTTTCCATTTGAGGTCTTCAGAACACGCAGTCTCAGACGCTGCTTTAGGTGCGCTTGCTGAGGGATGAAGAGAAGAAATCGGGCTTCTGGTAGAAATTATTTCTTGATGTGTTATTTCAGTAGCTGGATAACTGAAAGAACTTGCTTAAACTGACCATACCTTGACCTGGAGTTTTTCTGCTAGTGGCTTTCAACTCCAATAATGCTCTGCCATTCTTTAAACTGTCTTTATTTCAGTCTTCATGTGGCTAGAAGAGAACTGTAGTATTAAGAATTGGTGACCTTGCCAGCTTACCTCGCAGCGGTGTGATTTGTACCTTCTCTGCCTTACCCTGTCCCGTGCCCGAATCGCACGTGGTCAGGCAGAGGAGTCTCGGTGGTTGCACCAAGAGGCGCTGCTGGCACCAGGCAGTCGAGTGGAGCAGGCGGCGATCGCGTTCAGATCAACAGGACTCGAGTTACTCTTGATATGTTTTCCATTCCATGTTTTTCTAATAATCATTACTGGGAAATAATGGATCTGCTGAGAAGAGTTAGTTACTCTATGGCCTCGCGATGTGTGTCTCTCCCAACTGGAGAATGACATTATTGCTTAACTTTAAGTATTGACATTTAGTTTCCCATTTGAAATACTAATTTATCCTTGAATATTAGAGCTGCACAGACTTTGTTTATGGCAGAGAAGTTCATTTGACTAGAGATCTTCTCAGTTTGTCTTTATTGTTCTAAAGCCAAATGGATTTTTCACTTGGCTGAAGAATGCCAGACCTGAAATACTGCATTCTTTGCCCCTGTCTGCAGGCATGTAGTAAATATAGCACCTTTGGGTGAGGCCAGTCAGCTGAGGATGAATAATCATTTCATTCATCTGGCTTTTGTCATCAGTTTATACTTGAGATTTTGTTTTGTTTTGTTTTGTTTTTTTAACTAAACATTGCAGATCTTATTTTGGAGCTCTTCAAATAGCTTTTTAACAGCTCGATAGTATTTCCCTGTGTTGAGAACAGTAGGCAAAAATACCATTTTTTTGGTAATGTTAGTTACTAGCAGGAAGACTTCTGCTCCTATATTTTTTCCTAATAAATGAGAAGATGAGTTAGCTTGTTTGTTATTCATTCAGGAGTAGATTAATTCAGACTTTGGCAATGTAACTGTTGCAGTGTGCTTTACTTGGAAGCCTTCCTACTGTGGATGTGGCTACATGATAACTGTTTCTGTGAGGGCAAGCATATTCCAAGCTCTGGGTGTGTTTGCCTCCCCTGAGAGGATGCTGTGGCTGTTTCGGGCTGTTGCTGCACCAGTGGGAACGGTGACTGCGGTGAGTTGCATCCTTAACCGTGAGCAATCTAGGCCTGATTTCAGCTGATAGGTCTAACTGGTTGCCCTCCTTTTTCATCTTTCCATTGCTCATTCTCTACTCCACAGAATGCAGCAATGTTTGACTTATTAATGCCTAGGACTTTCTTTGAAGCCTTATATGTCATCAGGTACAACATACTGAGCTAAATAATAGACTCAGCTATGCGAGCTTTCTCCTTTTTATAGGCAATCGAAGAAGTGTAGTCTGAGAGCAAACTTCTGTGCTCCTCCTATGCCCCAGCAAGCTTAAGAGTCTCTATAAAAGTCAAAGAACTTGGCATTTAACCTCTTTTCCTGGTTTCCTATCTTATAACAATATCTAGGAAGCCCAAGGGCTACAGAACTGAGGAAGTGCATACCTTCACCTAAAGAGACACAGTTAGCATTCACAGCCACTACTCCTGTGAACTGTGCTTTCCAGCAATGCCTTGACAGTCGGTGGTCTTGCCTAGATGGAGTATTTTTGTATATGAGAACAAGGTGTAAAACTTCAAGTCCTTTTCCTGAATGTTGATATGTCTTTTTCTTTGCAGAATAAGAGAGTGCACAGAGTCTTGGGGGACGAAAGCACGGGACAATGCTGCTGAAAAGAATCTGAGCCACGGAGCATGCGTTGTGCCACAGTTACCCAGGTAGGCTCCAGCAGAGTGCTTTGGGCACCTCTACTGAAATGCCATTTCTTGTGCTTGTTGCTCCGTTACTGATCATCCTGAGCCAAGGAGACTTTCTCAGCCCCAGACCAGAATTATGCTTTGCTTTCATCCTTCCATCCGGATGGCGCTTGTAGCCTGAAACCTTCTAAAGCCTTTTATATGTGTTTTAGTTTTAATTTTATCCGATTGCTGAATTTCACCTGGTCTCTCTTTAAATGTTACCCTGGTTTGTATCATGAGGTGGGCTGGAGTTTTTAGTGTATGTTTTCAGAAGTCTTTTATGCACAGAAAAGGTGTGGTCTCAATAAATGAGGTGCTGCACTACATATCTGGAAGTAGTTTTGAGACTTGCTGCAGACTGTTAGAGACTGCTCCAGTTGACTCACCTGCAGATAATCTGCTGGGTTGCAGAGGTCGAAAGCAGATGGGTAGAGGCATCTCTCATTGCTTTGTAGACCAGTGGCTAATGAACCAGTGTAATTTTTTCAAGATGTTTTGATAGGAAATATGAAAATTCCTGATGTTTCTTCCTCCCCAGTAAAATTTTGAGGATGAATATTTCAAATCTTCATTTACGTGCCGCTCAGTTCTGTGCTAATTATATGCTTCTGCTAAAGAAAGGTGTTACGGAGGTAAAGATCTGCCTTACCTGATGGAGCCTAAGACCTTTCAAAAGCACCTCTGTGATCTGGGGGCCATTACAATCCAACAGCACTAGCTGTCTTATAGCTCTGAAAAATAAATAAATAAATCAACTAATCATATGATTGTGAAGTGTTTCTGTAGAACAGAAGCTAACTTTTCTACTAGTACCAGCTGGCTAGTGGGAGTAGAGAAACAAAGCAAACAAACAGCAGAGAAAAGGAGGAGGAACTATGATGATAGTCTAAAAACAGACACATTAGGAGACCAGCCTGAAGAATAACAAACTCCTATCACAGGATGTTTTGCATAGCAACAGGGCTCTTGTCTTCAAGTGGACTCTAGTGTAACTGCAGCCCTTGCTTCCTGTGTGAGATAAAGAGCTGTTGTATTCTGAATGCATTTTAATCTCTATATCTAAATTGGACTAACAATTAAAAAGAATTAGCTGAAGGAAACGATAGTGAAGTCTATTACTTCTGAAAGTGTTTCCTCTTATTTTGCTGCTAGAGGAGTGAGAACAGAAACGTGTGTAAGGGAAGCAGATTAAAGATGAACTTTTTCACCAGGTGCTGAATGCTGCCTACAAACTACTTTGTCAATGAAGGAAGAAGTTGATTGGGAATTGAAAGGGCGAACAAGTTCATAATATTGTTCAACATGCGCAAAGGGGTGCCAAAGGACCCAGAAATAGCTGACCTGTTCTACAAAGATGATCCTGAAGAAATATTTGTGGGTTTACATGAAATTGGACATGGAAGTTTTGGAGCAGTTTACTTTGTAAGTATAGATCTTTACCTCCTTTTTGGGAAATACAATCACTTTAAGTGATGTTCTAGAGCTTTTCGGCATTTGTAAAAGGGAGCTTCTTTTGAGCAGTTAGTGCTTTGTGTGTATTAGCTTTCTCATAACACATCTCAAAAATAAATGTTTCCAGAGCGTTCCTGAGCTCTTTACTGTTGCAGCTGTATTTATAGCAGCAGTTGACTAGAGTCTTAGTGGTGCACCAAACCATTCAGGTTAGGTGTATGGTATCTTGTGCTGTCTGATGCTGAAAGTTGAATTTAAACAATTGGAAATGAATTTACCAGACTGGAATTTCAAGATACTCTACTTGGTGCTCATATGCTTGTGAGTCATTGCAAATTAATAGATCTAGTGAATTCATGATTCAAAATGTGTTTGGAGTTAAAAGCTGCTTTTGTTAATGAATTGATATTGTGGCTGCTTGGGTAAAGATACTGTGGAAGTCACATCAAATTGCATTCAGGCTTCTGAATGATTTCTCTGCTGCTCTGATCATTTAGGGGTTAGATATATCTTTGGAATACCGTTTTGTTTTGCCATCCTCCTTGTCCCCGTGTTCCTCTCATAACATGCTATCTTCAATAGCAAATGTTTACATGGCAAAAGAAAAGAAAATCCGGAGAGGAATGAGAATTCAGGCAGGAAGGATATATTGTGTTAATCAATACAGTCAAGAAAAGTTAATCTGGAAAGTGAGGAGAATATTGCTTTTACAATTAGTATCAAACAAAGCCAAATCCAAAATTCTGGATTTGGAAATAATTATAATCCAATTGCTAGCGGTGAAACTAAAATAGAATTCACTACGAAAAAATCAGTCAAAGACAAATTAAAGCTGCTCGGCAGCGTGACCTGCCACTCCAGAAGATCAAGTTCACTAGAACTGAGATTTCTGAATATCAGACATGAAAATGTTTAGATAAGTACCCTTGCACCTGTAACTCCAGAATCTGGCAGCAGCTAGCAAGAATTATTTGCAGGCACTCCAATTCACTGTTTATAGTTATGTATAGCGATGGAGGTGTTGGTGGAACTGTTGTTACAACAGGAGAGGAGCCTGATGTTTTGTGTCAGATAAGCAGCGCATGTGTGTTTTGAGGGATAATGATATAAATCCTCCATGTATAATCTGTTAGGAGCGAGACGGGGGGATTTCTGCCATGGGGACTGTCGGCAGTGGGACAGGCACTTTGAGATGTGGAGTAAGTGACAGGTCAGTCAGAGTATAATGTTAAATGTGCTACACATGTAAGAGGATGAGGCTGTAAAAGTTACAATACATGTTGATCCATCCCATAAGAAGAGCAAGCATGTTTTTAGATGGAATTAGGGAGGTCCTACCCAGTGTATTTCAAAACTAAAGGGAAAGGATGCACGGTATGCTTTAGATGAAGTGGTGAAGGTGCCACCTTTATCACTCAGCTCTGGTGTTCGGAAATTCCTCATACTTCCAGGAGAAGAGCGTGAGGAGTGTTAGAGATCCAGTCTGCCAAGCAGGCTTGCAACTGAGATGTCACTATTGTTAGGTAAAAGATTTGCGATTCCCCAGTGCTTCTCCTCCTCCTTTCCCTGGATGCTTTATTTGACTGGTCGGTGCTTTAAAAACTCTGGAGAGTTTAGCCAGACTGCAGTTTCTTGCGATATCCTGGCAGCAGTTGCATCCTCCAAACTTGATGATGATTGCAGTCATGCCTGTAGTAATATTGCTGTAGTAATGTAGTAATTAGATGCATCACTGCTTTTCTGCGATACATCCGCACTTCTTTGCCCCTGTTTGAAACATAAGCTTTCATTCCCATTGCATGAAGCACTTGGCATCTAGTAAACTGTTCTTTGGAGTCTTTGCCCTGTCCCGCTGTGTACGTAAGTCACAAGCAGGACCTCACCTCGCCTGTTTGCAGTTTTCGTGCACAATAGCCTGGGATCTCTCTGTTCACCTTCATTCTTTATTCTTACGCGTCTTGGAGTAAGACAGGGGCCAAGGAGAAGATCTTGGATCGCTGTGGCAAGATTCCAGGGATGCTGACGTTCTTGGTATCAAAAGAGGAGAACAGGTCAAAAAAAGCTTTGAAGGAACAAGGCTTTCTAAATCATTCAGAAGAATGGGGAAGCGACTTCAGCTACATAAAAAGCGACAGGGCATGAGTTGTTATGCTGTTGGTGCATCTCTTTGACCTTTTTGTTTAAATTGGTACTGACACTACTACAAATAGCAAATACATTGATCTGTAGCTTGTCACTGTTGTTGTTGTGGATTAACATGATTATTCTAGTAAAAACTGCAAGGTAGCCTCAACTTTTGTGAGCTGTTTTGTTTTTCAGTATACCATTGCCATGGCTTGGTGAGATAATTTGTAAATTCCTTTTCTTGTTTGAAAGAAATGATACTTCATATATTGGAAGGCTATGAAAAAATATGTCACTTCGCACAAGGTTTTAAAGTTACTGCTAACTTGACTTGAAATCAGCTAAGTTGATTTCACACTTCAGAAAAATAGTTTTCATGAACAACCACCTACTTATATCCATGTTGGAAATGCGGAGAAGTGCTAAAGCAGATGAGGGCAATGTAAAGGAGGTTTTGCAAGCAAAATGTGCTTGTTTTCTGCCAGGTTTTTCACTAAAGAGCTACAAGTATGGCCAAAACTACTTCGGCAAGTAGGTATTTCTGTCAAGTGTGCTTGTACAGCCCTTTAAATTATTTCAGCCAGGAGGATCCCAAGTGTTCGGTACAGAGAACTTCACCCGCAACTGTGAGAACACGGCAGCACGCCATTTGGCACCAAATGGCAGCTGAAACGAGAGATGCCACGCTCACATGAAGATATTTGGAATTAATGTAACAGACAGAAATACTTGGAAACTTCTTTAGAACACCAGAATTAATCAATCTATTTGAGTAAAATACTCCTGATCTTTTACGTGCTCAATCAGGACGGTGAGTGGTTAGGAAGGGTTTTGCGCTATGCAGAAGTTACTTGTTTTCAGCTTCCTCTAACTGGCTTGAGGAGGAGTGTGTGCTGTGAAGCAGCCACATGTGTCAACTCCCTGTGGTAATTCCTGTGCTCTGTTGGTTCACCCAATGTCATTTTTCTTTGAAGTCACTGTATGCATTGTGAAATGTCTTTCATTAATACATTACTTGCGAGTATAGTACTCAAGCAGTTGAAAGAAGGATTTACCACATTTAGCTTCTATTGTATTCTAAGCTTTTAAGTGTCTTTTTTTTTTTTTGTCCCAAAAATGGTAAGTGGTTTGAGGTACTGGGATTTCGACAGCTCTTTTAAGACTAAAATGTTCAAGTTTTCTTAACAGGGAGAAATGAGGGCAGTGCCAATGCAGGCAAGTAGAGCTCTTTCTAAAACTGAGTTTTCAGCCTTGCCGTCACTGTATCACACAAGCTGTGGAAAAGTAGAATTTTGATGACTGAATAATATTCATTGCAAAACTGAGGTCTGGTGCAGTGAAAAGAAGGTTGCCTTTTTTTAATTGAGGTAAATTCCAGAATGAAGCATCTACATGAAAATGGAAATTGAAATAGCTGTTCAAGAATGTCAGCATTGTATGGGGGTTTTGGATGAAATTATGGAGATTTTGATACACCTCGTTATTTGTTTATTTGGAAAACCTTTTCCAAAGGTTTTACTGCAATTCCAACAAAACTGTATTTTGCATGTTCTCAGTAGGTCCAGTATTGGGCCTGGGTTAATAGAGAGGTAACAAGTGCGGTAAGGGCCAAGGGAGGAACAGTGGATATGGACTATGGACAGATAAAGTCAGGAAGAAGTGTCATAATAGTTGTCTGGTAAATCTTACCGCAAGGAAGATGTCTCTGAGGCGTAGGAGCTTGCAAGGATGTGATATAGCAGGAAAAAAGCCCACATTTGCTAATGGCACAGCTTACTCCATGGGGAGGGGAAAAAAAATGAAACTTTTTTCAATCTATTTCTTTCTCCCTGCTCCAGGCTACAAATTCCCACACTAATGAGGTGGTGGCAGTCAAGAAAATGTCCTATAGTGGAAAGCAAACGAACGAGGTAAGATGAATAAAGCCAGTTCTGCATGCAGAAGCTGGTGCAACCATAATGTAAATGTGAACAGTGAAATTAGCTGTGTATTTAATTTGACACTAGCAGACCCGCTTTTTAATTCGGTAGTTGTTACTCACTTCCATAGGAAGCATGGAGGTTTGTGGAGGGAAAATGAGTTTATGCAAATTTTGACAAATAGTTCAGTTTAAGGAAGTGAGTGGGAATTCAGAAGGCTTGCATGGTGGTTATTTCAGTAATAATTTTAGTAATAGGTGCATTAAGAGCACACTGGCTACTGGAGCCATAACCACAACTCTTTGAGGTGTCAACTGAAATGTATAGCTGACTTGCAACACTTTTCAGGATCTGTAGTCTAAAATTGCATAGAGCTTGTGTTCAGAATGTCAGTCTCACTGCTGTTGTTGCTTGTTAGTCGCTCCTCTTTTGTGTTGCGGTGCTTTGAGCTGGGATTGACTCTGTTCATTTGGGTTGGTGCATTGATGTGCGGTGGAGAATGTGTGTGTCTGTTAAGACCAAACAGGGATGTTTTAAACTCTTTTTTCTTTGCTTACCTGTTGGTCTCCCCCATGTGCTGAGATCTTCCAAATGTCAGTGGCTTTGTGCTGCATTGCAGAAGGAAGCGAGCGGCGAACTGCTGCTCTCTCTACCCAGAGTATAGGTGGTGGTGTCTCTCGGGGCGGGTGGGTTTGTGACTAAGTTTGAGACCACTGAACAGTTCAATATGCAAAACCAGTAGCAATGTTCTAAGTAAAATGTACTGCAGCTAAAATGAGGAAAAACAATATTTTTGCAATCCTCGAGCTGTTTAAGTATGTCAGGGGAGGGTCTCTTAGTGCAATAGGGATCCAGACAGCTGGTGTACAGTTGTGATTTTGCTACTATGACTCTTACCATCTTCACCTTGTAAAATAGTTTTCTGGTTGCTTTTTCAGACCGTACTACAGTATGTAGTGTATGAGAGTATGTGGAGGTTAAGCAGAGAAATATATTTATACCTTTTTACTTTTTATTTGTTAGAAATGGCAGGATATCATAAAAGAAGTCAAGTTTCTACAACAGCTGAAGCACCCCAACACCATAGAGTATAAGGGCTGTTACCTGAAAGAGCATACGGCATGGGTGAGTGAGTGGTGTGGCATGGAGAGGTCTTCATGAGCAAAAAATGTACAGTACAGCAGTCAAATATTCAGTACATGCAATGTCTGTAGTCCCTTTCACCTGAAGAAGCTTCCAGGTAATTTGAAGGGAATAGATATTTAGAATATTGGAACAAACCCCTGCTTCTCAAAGGCAGGCCTCTGTTCGTGCAGATTAAATAATTATTATGGAACATGCTCTATAATACCTCCCCGCAAACTTCTTAGTGCCTAAACCTGCTTTACAACAGTGAAAGGTGTCTTGACATTGCTGGAATGTTTGGAGCATTTTATTTTTTTCATCAGTTACTGCATTTCTTGCAACTTAAGATGTTATTTTCTTGTACTGTTTCTCAGCCATGCAAGTAGAAACTGTTTGTGGGGGAGTGTCTACCGTACGATTTAAAAGCATGCTTTTGTCTTGCAGTTGGTTATGGAGTACTGTTTAGGATCAGCTTCTGATTTACTAGAGGGTAAGTTTTACATCGTCTTTGATTTTGTTTTTGCTAGTGCCCCTTCTGAGTGTAGTGGGAGGCTGGTGTTTTGCAGGTGGTAGAGACGGTCCGTCTATATGACTCGATTCTGTAACTGTGTTTGTGATACCAAAGGTAAGCCAAGACTTTCCCAGGAGGCCAGTGCTACACATAGCTGGCATGCACATTCATGTGTTATAAAACAAAGGTAGAAATGTATGCAGCTATGTTCCTGTAATTTGCGCCTTCTTGGTGACTGAAGCAGACGGCCTATTTTCTGAATATCCATAACAAAAACCTGCAGAGATCACCTTTGCCCTTGTCTTGCAGTTTGGGGAAATAATTACGGATGGTTTGCTAGAACAAGAGACTGCTGTGACCTCAAAACTAGAACCAACGGCACCTGGAGGAATAGGGGATCTAAGCTGAAGCTTGCAAAAACTAGTAGTCTTAGTGGGCCGTATCTTTTCTGTCTAAGATATGGTCAGCCAAAGGCACGTGCTGGGCATATTTAGGGATATGGGAGGTGCCTTGCGGCGTCTCTTTGTAGTTGGTATTCCTCATTTTCCTGTTTTTTGTCTATTGAGGGGAAAAGTGGCAAGTTTGCCTTGCTAAGGACCAAATGAGTACTTGAAATACATTTGGCAAGCTGCACTCAGACATATCTCCTGGTGCTAACAGTAATTGTTGGCCCTAGCAAGAAAGTGAAGAAAAACGTGGTTTCCTGTGACGTGGAATACACGCACAGGCTGCACGTACGCTCAGAGCTGCTAATGGCCATCAGGCCAGAGGAAGCTAGTACGACAGAGACGATGTTCATCTCATAGCTGGCAAAATTGGTGGGGTTCCTTCTCTTGAAAAACACTTTCTCAGGAAAAGGTCACACTTGCCTTCTTATGGTTTTGTTTTGTTTTTCCGTAGTTCATAAGAAACCACTTCAGGAAGTGGAGATTGCTGCCATCACCCACGGTGCCTTGCAGGGGCTGGCCTACCTGCACTCTCACTCTAAGATTCATAGGTAAGGCTAGAGCTCCGTGCTGCTAGACATCAGTCCGTCTGCCGCTCTCTGGAGTCTGCAAGTTGCTTCTCTGTCCTTAAACAACTTGGGTAAAGGTTATTCCATCAAAATTTTCTCTAATGGACACATCAGTACTCATAATGCCAGGGCAGATGTATAAATAAAAGCTGTTGGCTTTGAAGGAGTGCATTTTTGGGGGTTGAAATAATTTAATGTGGCTACATCCTGTGCTGAATTTACTTCCATGTTAGCAGGTTTTCTGTGCAGAAGCTGGTAGGGAAGAATACACCTGAATGTTAGGAGTAAACTCCGACAGGAAAATATCACCCTAAATTTGCCAAATAAAGTGGCGTGATAGAGCTAGATTATTTTTAAGACTAGACATTGTGAGAATTTTTTACATATGAGTAAGTAAAACTTTATGGTTGCAGAAATCATTTGATCAAGGCGTAAGTCAAGGGTAAAACTACATTAGGAGAAATCAGAGCACACAGGCAGAGGAAGATCTTCTAACGGGCTGCTTGTGGATGCAGCTCTAGATCGGTCTTTCATCATGTGGTATTTTTGAGGAGTTTGGATTTTTTTGACTTATTTGTCAACAATGTTACATGTTCTCGTTTTATGGTTTTTTTTGTCTAATTTGGGGTACTGCTGGTATGTCAGGGACTTGTGAAATGGGTGAGAACTAGATCAGTGTAATGAGTGGGGAGTCATCAGAATGAGGCAGCTGGAGACTAATTTATGGGGCTAAAAGCCCCTGTAGTCTGCTGGCAAGCTTGAGGCAGAAAATCGGTATATCTGAGGCTGAGAGAGTGAGGGATTTTTGCAGAGACAGGCATTATTTGTCACTTGTTAGAATAACTATTTGGAGCATGTCTACACAGGGTTATTAAATAATATTTAAGTGAAATATTAATTTAAACATGAATGCCAGCTTACGAAATTAAAATAAGATTATTTTTTATCAGCCTTTTGCATGTATGCCCTTATTTGAGCGTTAAAATACCTATTCTGAAATATTTTACGTGCTTTCAAAGTGCACTGAATTCTTATTGATGGTGAAGGACACCCTGTATGGATGCCATTGAGAAGTAGTTTTTCTCGATACTCATTAGGACTTACGACATGGTGCAATTAATGTGTTGTAAATTCAGCAGCTTCACATACTGGATACTAGCTACTCTCTGTGAACTTCCCGTTAGCACGCTTGTCGTGTATCAACAGCAAAGCTGGTTGTTTCTCTTTCAAACTGGAAGAAGTTCCTTTGCTGTTGCAGCGTGCCGAGAGCAGCCGTAAGGAAAGCTACTGCTCGAAGGGCCATGCGGGTCTTCCCTGTCCCTTGCCTGTCTGGCTGGTGTTCTTCCAAGGCGTATTCTGACTTTGAGACGGGGAGGCAGGGCTTCTCTTTCAGACAAGAGGGCTATCAAGAGATTTCTAGTTTTCTGATAGATGTTGCGTCTTGTAACGGCGAGGCGAGGGAGTGCCGTGTCGTGGCTGGGCAGTGAGGAGTGCTGTGCTGGTGTGCACAGCTCCAGGGGAGCTGCCCCTCTGGAGCAAGGTGCCAAGCTTGTCTCTGCTGTGGCAGGTGCCAGCAGCAGCAGCGAGAAAAGCGAATTAAGGCTGGGGGAGAAGGGGCCCAGGCTGGCGGGATGGTTTCCCTGCCCGCAGCGAGGACGGGACCGAGCGTGGCCTGGGATGGAAGGACACCTTGTGGGGACGCAGCACGGAGCAGGGCTCCCATCTCGCCTCCTGGGCTCCCTGGGCAGTTCTGCTGCCACTCACATCTGGGATTATTTTCTGTTTAATGGCAAGCACAAGACACACCTAAGTTAGCAGGTACGTTTGCCAGCACCTAACGTGGCTGCCAAGTCCTCTGCTGGTTGTGGTACAGTGAAGGTGGCAGTGGAGATGGCAGCAAAGAGGACAGCCTGTGCTGTCTCTTCTGTGCTTTTGAGGTGTGCGTTCTTGCACATACAGCCGTCTCCAGCACTTGTCCTCCAGCAGAAGTGACAGATGCATAGACCCAAAGCATGAAGACATGTCAGGATGTGTTTCTGAGGAGCACATGTGTGCAAAAAAATTCCATAATACTAGTTTTGAAGTGTCCTGGGAATGGGGGAATAGAGGTTCTGGCTCCAGCTCTGTTGCTGAACTACTGTAGGTAAATTCCTGTCTCTGTGGCTCTCTCCATCGCAGCTTTGCCTGGCCTGTGTGCTGCTCCGTGGAGACAAAGGCAGCTCACCGGTGTTTGTATCACGCTAGATTTAAAGGATCTTTCAGCTTGCCTGCTCTCTAGGTCTACAGTGATCCTGGATTTGTATTTGATACACAAATCGTTATGTTTTAATTGTTTTATGATAATTCAGTGTCTGCTCTTCCTCTGCAGCAAACACAAGAAAGCTTTGTTGCCCTTCGCATTTATCTAATTAGCTCGGTCTTCACGGGGTCACAGTACCGAGTATGTTTGGCAATACACAGTGACTTCTTTGTGTTGGAGGTCTACCACTGCTGAGAAGTGGCTGGTTAAGGACTTACAGTTGAACACCAGATCAGAAAAGCCGATGTTTTTCTTGATGCACTTTTTGTATGGTATTTTTTGAAGAGATGACAGAGACATCCCAGATGGTATCATGTATGCAGCCTGGCTGACAGGGATCCCTTACACATACTCCATTTATTTTGAGCGTCCGCTTTTGCAACAGCGAGTAGCTTTGCCCGTGTGAAGGCACCTGTGGCATACCTGGTGTGCAATTTTCCCTGTGCAGTGCGGTATCGGGGTTTTAGGGAGCTTTCACTATATTATGGTTTTCAGCTGGCAATGTGTAAGTAGACTTGAAATTCTTAAAGCTGTCCTTCTCTTATGTCAGATGGGTGGAAGAAAAAAATATTTTGGATATAGCCGACAAGTCTGTCTCAAACTTTGAACAGGGTCGTTGCCAAGTGTCTTGGAAGGTATGCAAATTGAGTTAACCTTTCTCAGCATTTCATGGGTGGTTAATTTTAAATTATCCCACTTACAGCTGGAATTTAGAAACTTATGGTGCCAAAGGTGTTGAATATATCTTGTGCCTTTTGCATTTCAGTAGTGTCATTATTGTTAATCTCTTAAATGTGCGAATTATGTGAGAGCTGTAGGAAGGATCAGCCTAGGGCATTTGAAAGATGAAAATAACATGTCTGGTATCATTTAAGGTGTCACAGCTGGATGTTAGGATACATCTCTCCTGGATCTCAGTTTGGGGCTTTAACCTTGCAAGCATGGCTCATCTCTTCTTGTCTTCCCTCACCCTTTGCTCTTTCTGGGTACAGCCAGGTTTCCATTCCCAAAAAACCCGCGTATCTGACTTCTCTAGCTTTCTGCAATAGTAGACTTCTAAATATTCTCAGGTTTTTATGAATATTTAATTGAGAAAAAGTTAGTAGACTTGGGTGCGTTTGTGAATCTTTGAAAGTTATTCTAATGTAACCAGGAGTATACTTTTCTTTTTTTCGTTAAAAGGGATATTAAAGCTGGAAATATTCTTCTAACAGAACCAGGTCAAGTGAAACTAGCTGATTTTGGGTCTGCATCTATAATCTCCCCTGCCAATTCTTTTGTGGGAACGCCTTACTGGTGAGTAAAGCCTGCAATACCTTAGTCCTTTGTAAGACTGCTCTCTTCCGTTTCCAGTGTTTCACAATCTGAAAAGAATATCTGTCATAAAAGCTTTATTAACCAAGCAGTTTTCTTCAAATCCCTCTGTCCAGCTCTTCAGGAAATGTGTTCTTTCTCAGTGCCCATCAGTAGAGGTAGGCTGTGCAGCACTTCGAAATGGCACCAGTTAATGTTGCGACTGTTGTGATGCCATTGGCTTACAAATTGCTAACACTTGCCATAGGTAATGAAACTAAAACAACCACGTGGAGAAAGGGAATCCTGTTAATCTGGCTGTGCAGACTGGAAGTCACGCAGCTACTTAAATCCTGTTTTGAAGAAGCTTGCTTAAGGGTCACTTGAGTTGCTTGGCACTGCTTACGTAGTGGACCAGCATAGCTGTATGCTCCGCTTGTTTTGTGGCAGACACCCCAGGTGTTGATGGGCGCTCACCTGTCGCCCAACCCTGATCAGGTCCGTATGGCAGGAAGCCTGCTTCATCTTTGAAGAACAGAAGTTAAAGAGGCTGAGTTTTTGCAGACTGGGCCTGCTGCTTCTTTTTGCCCTCCCACTCAACCGTTTATCATGGACCACNGTATTTNCCCACTGTTCTGGATTTCCATGTTCCTTTCATAGCTACACTCANAGGCTGCATNTATCNGCTGGAAAATTCTCCTGGCGTGCCACTGGAAAACCCACCGTCTCTGGTGAGAGTGAAAGTGATGCCTTTAGGACTCTCCCAGCCCTTGCTGTCTGCCTGCGGGTGAGATTGGTGAGGGTCTCCCATGTGCCAGCATCTTGCACGAACAGCAAGGTGATCAGGTTGGCCTCTGGCTTACTTTCCTTTCTTAAACTGCCTCTTGGAAGAGTTGCTAGTGCAGGCAAGCGTTGTTTCCTTTCAGCGTGGCTTTACTCGGCTCCATGCTGGCTCTGTAAGTCCTGGTCCACTGCACTGCTGAAGATAACGAAGCCGCCTCATTTTAAGCCGTGTGCTGGGAGTCGCAATTTGTATCTCCTAACCTGCACGTTTTCCACTGTGGTTGGTAGGATGGCACCGGAGGTGATCCTTGCTATGGACGAGGGACAGTATGATGGAAAGGTGGATGTTTGGTCTCTTGGGATCACGTGTATTGAGTTAGGTGAGTAAATACTTAGCAGCTGAGATGAATAATTAACTGCAATATTTATTAGGAAGTCCTGAATAAATGGAATATTTTTGTTCCTTGTAAGTTTTGGGGTTGTTTTTTTCCCTGCTTTAAAAAACTTGATTTGGAAAGCACTGACAGTTAGATCTTTCACTCACTGGCAAATCAAGAGCAAGCCACTAACGCTGCTATGCTTTAATGTTAATCTGGTGTGCTCATTTATTCCCTTAATAACTAGACAATTCTAGACTTTTATGACAAGAAACTATGGTTTCTGGTCTGTATTTTTCAAGCTGGGTTTTGAGAAAGTTGTTCCAGCTATTATGTCAAGGGAACTGGTGTCCTGAGGATTGCGTGTCAGAAGGGCCCTATGTTTTATTTTCAATTCTTCTTCCCTACTCTCTGAAACAAAAATCTTCAATCTCAGCTGAAAGTTTGTGTCATGAATCACCGTGGACAGGTTCTTTACATGAGAAGAAAAGGGTTTGCACTGCAAAGGGCAAATGATACCCATCCACACAACCTGCAGCAGATGTAAATGTGATAGCAGGTATACAGAGCAGACGTGTGCACTGGAAGTTTGAATATTGACATTGCATGTGCTGAGCAGATTATTTTCAAAGATATTCTTGATACAGATTATACTTAACAGCAGTACATCAAGAACTTATTGTGAGGGCAAGGTCACTGATTTATAAATGTTTAATGAGCAGAAATAGGTATGAGATAACAAAGGGGACGTACAGAATGGGAAGAAATGTCCACTGGAGACGGTAATGGTGTCAGTGGCTAGCAGCTTCCGATGTTGTCTTTCATGTGCCAGCGCTAACACCCTGCTGAAACAGTCTGCATTTTGATATAAAGAATGCAAAAATCAGAAGTTCTAGACTTCTGTTCTTCCATGTGGCCACTGGTTTTTTTTCCTTTTTTTTGTGCATGTGGAGTATAGTTATGGCCTCTGCAGGAGCAGGAACAGGTATTACACTACCCTATGCAGGCACTTAGCCTTGATGCTACATTTTCTATGGAGCTTTTCAGTTGAGAACCTCAAAGCCATTTTACGTAGTTGATGGGTTTGCTGTTTTAATATTACACTTTTAAGAAATAGTAAACTTTTTTTTAAACTTTGAGCTTTGCCTTTGCATGATTCCTGACCTGAACATGGGGTCAAGTAGCAGTGGGAGGAAATCTCTTGTAGAGCACTGCTTGGCTTTGTTTGAATGCTGATGTCTTAATTTCTTGTGTAGCTGAAAGTAAATAATGTTTAAAGAAAAGAAAATGCAGTGATTTGCATGCATGCTGCATGTCAAGGACAAGTGATTGTGCTGACCTGAAATGAACTTAAAAATCCTGGCAGCATGGGCTGGTTGGCATGACTGACCCGAGATGGTGGTGAGAAGTAGCTTTTCTCGATCTCTGTGCAAGATCTGCTGCCCTCCTGACGTGCCAGGGACTGGTAGGTAGGTGTCCTCTTGGTGCAAGGACGGGGAGAATTTTAGTTAGGGGGAGTTAACAGCACATCTGGCAAGTGAATATGGCAAACTGTCCCGTGTACAGGCGACGGCCAGTGACAAAGGAAGCAGGCAGCCACCCTTTCCCCTTGACACAGATGCTACAGCAGTGCATCAGAGATCTGTCAGGATTGATACATGCATTTGCTAGCTCTGACATGCTGTGTGTCTAACCTCCGTTTTAGTCAGCTTCTCTTGATTTCACTACAGCAGGTCAGGTGTGAAATGTTGCAGTTAAGGTAAAATTTACCTGAAACTTTTCCTGCATCCTGTTCTCTTTGGATTTTGTCATCCCCTCTTCAAGTAAATAGCCACTTTCCTTGAGTGGTTGTCCTGGTCTAACCTAGAATATTAAAATAATTAGCTTAAATGTGATGACGACAGTAATGAGCTATTGATTTAGCAGTGATACCCTGCTCATACTTCCGTATCTTTCTCCTTTTCTTTCCAGACAGCCTTATCACACCTTTCTCTTCTCTTTCCAGCTGAAAGGAAGCCTCCGCTTTTCAACATGAATGCAATGAGTGCCTTATATCACATAGCCCAGAATGATTCTCCTACGTTACAGTCAAATGAATGGTAAGAGAGCTATGACAAGATCTTTTTTTAATTTATTACAGTGAAAATGCAGTGTGACACTCTTCTGCATGGCTGAAGTCTGACAAGAAAAGTGTTTGTTGCGCTGTAGTGATTTGACTGCTTTCTCAAATAATGCTCTTGTGTAGGCAGGCTCCATTTTGACCTTCTGTCACTGGCTGTGCTACAATCTAAAAGTGTGGAGGTGTTAATTATGGGGCTGTAGGTGCTGTAAGAATTAAAATATTCTTGGATGTGTTAAACCAGGCATAGCTCAGCATCAGGCAAGTTTCCAGCTGCAAAAGAACCCTGACAGAAGAACTTTTAGCGTTGTAGTGCAGCTGAAATGTGGATAAAGGGAGAGGGGAGGTACACAGAGTATAGAGGTGATTAGATTTTTTTTATTTTTTTTCCCCTAGTGAGTGATTTAAAAGTCAGCAGAGCTCTGTGGCCCATAAGCGGTCCCCATGTGACACGCCGATTCCAGAATCCGAGCTTTGATGCAAGAATGCTTTGTTATTCTGTGGGAGCAAAGGGGTTACCCCGTTTTCTCTTCTCTGTACTTGAGAGCGGAATGTAGCCATCGAGTAATGCTTGGCAGAGTCTTCAGATGGCTTCAAACAACAGCTCCTGGAGAGGTCCAAAATTCTCCCGGTTACACTGTTAGACATTTAAGTAGCGCTGATCATTTTATCAAAAACACTCCACTGGAATTTCCTTATTTCATCGTCTCTGGTTTGTCCATTTTCCAAAATTCGAGGAACTTGCTCTTAGATCTACACACCGATACCCATGTTCTTCTGTGCAGAACTTGCAACGCAGAGCAGAGACAACTTGTGAATACCGTAGGAGAATCGGTGTTGCTGATTGCAGGCAGTTTGAGTCACCTGCTTGCGCTCTGGGGCTTTGAGAACGCAGGGAGTAAGCCAGGTGCCTTTTACGCCGCTTTCGAGTTCAGCGGTACCCAGGTGGTCAGTTTTCTTGCTTCCAGTTCTGATAAAAGCTCATAGGTAGCGTGAAGTTTTGTTGATCTGAGCGATTGTATCAAGGCACTTTACTGAGTCAGTGTTACAAATGGTGGGAAGCTTCTCGGGAATAGAGAGCCATTTCATCAGCCAACTTAACAAGCGCATGTCTGGAAACTGGAAAGAGTGACTGGGACACATAGTCTTGCTTGGTTTTCAGGTTGTGGTTGGGGATAAATGTGGTCCATGTTTGTTTCAGCAGTCTTTTAACTGTTGAAAGAACTGATGGGATCAACTTAGAATTTGGAAAAGTCCAGTTACTATCTCTGCCCTGGAACTTAAGAACAAATTAGTCAAGGTTTTTCTTCTGCTCTTCACTAATAAATTTGCATATATTCTAGATTCTAGGCTTCTTTTTTATTTAGAACCTTTTTTTTTTTTTTCTTCATTTACAGGTCAGATTCCTTTAGGGGATTTGTTGATTACTGCTTACAGAAAATACCTCAGGAAAGGCCATCATCAACAGATCTCTTACGGGTAATTTTTCAAATCTTTTCCAGAAATCTGGGAAAAATCTGTTTGTCTATCAAAATAATTTTAAAGATGGTGAACAAATACTTGCCCTTCAAAAAAAAAGAAAAGAGTTGATTTTGCTGTTGTCTGAATCGATAGAGTTTTGGGGTCTTCTAAGGAGTATTTTAGGCTGTTGAACTTTGAACTTTGTTTCCTGACCTTGCCTGTTACGTCAGTCACAATTCGCTTTATAACATGATGCTCAAAAGTCGAACTACTGCAGAAAAGTAGAGGTAGGCTGTGTGGTCAGACAGTTAGACTGCTGAGGAGGAGTTACTTGGGGGAGCAGCCAGCACCCTGCTCCTCTTGCAGCCCAGAGCTCTGCAAGGGTTATGTTTGTGTTAGAGAACTTGCAAGCCTCGTGGGACAGCAGTGTGAGTAATGGGGCTTTTAGGTGAAGGAACGTCCTCTCGCCAGGAGGAAGGTAGAAGGATTTCATCTTGATTTTTATTTGTTTTAATAATTTTGTTTTCCAAGACAATTCTGTACATACTTTAACTGAAAGTACTGTTAAGGACAAACAGATCCAGAGCTGGGTTAGTTCAATCTGTGCTGCAGAAGTGAATCACAACCAATGATTTTCTGTGTAGGCAGGACTTGGGAGTGTTTGGTGAAGAAAGAGTTTTCACCAGCCTCTCTGCTATACTGTGCTTGTCAGTGGGATGCCCTGAGTCGTGACTCTTGTGTAAAGTAATGTAACTGTTAGTTTGCTGGTGCTCCTTCTTTTTTTTTTTTTTTTTTTTTTTTTTTTTT
>Ga0065711_1003791_pt1 | contig 26340 bp, 17 predicted proteins | sample Hoacrofraction12_FD_59098 | JGI IMG/M metagenome (GOLD analysis project Ga0065711, IMG submission 59098) | Hoatzin crop microbial communities from Cojedes, Venezuela - Epithelial fraction 12 v2 (version 2) | ecosystem: Host-associated > Birds > Digestive system > Esophagus > Crop | place... | reverse complement strand
GAGTCTCCTTCTCTGGAGATATTCAAGACCCGCCTGGACAAGATCCTGTGCAGCCTGCTGTAGGTGACCCTGCTTCGGCAGGAGGGTTGGACTAGATGACCCACAGAGATCCCTTCCAACCCCTACTATTCTGTGATTCTGTGATTCTATGATTTTCTGCCGGACAGCTCTCCAGCCACTCCTCCCCATTCCTGTATCGTTTGATGGGATTGTTGTAACGCAAGTGCAGGACCTGGCATTTGGCCTTGTTGAAACTCATACAGTTGGCCTTGGCTCATCTGTCCAGCCTGACCAGATCCCTCTGCAGAGCCTTCCTTCCCTCGAGAAGGTTGACAGTCCCCCCCAGCTTGGTGTCATCTGCAAACTTACTGAGGGAACACTCAATGCCCTCATCCAGATCATTAATAAAGACATTAAACAAGACCGGATCCAAAACTGAGCCCTGGGGAACACCACTCGTGACTGGTCGCTAGTTGGATTTAACTCCATTCACCATCACACTCTGTGCTCAGTCATTCAGCCAGCTCTTTATCCAGCAAAGAGTACACCCATCCAAACCATGGGCAGCCAGTTTCTCCGGAGGATGCTGTAGGGAACAGTGTCAAAAGCCTTACTGAAGTCCAAGTACAAAACATCCACAGTCTTTCCCTCATCCACTAGGCAGGTCACCTGGTCATAGAAGGAGATCAGGTTTGTCAAGCAGCACCTCCCTTTCATGAAGCCATGATGGCTGGGCCTGATCCCCTGGTTGTCCTTCACATGCCCCATGAACACACTCAGAATGAATGGCTCCATAATCTTCCCTGCTACCGAGGTGAGGATGACAGGCCTGTAGTTCCCGAGATCCTCGTTCCGGCCCTTCTTGTAGATGGGTGTTACAAGTGCAATCCTCCATTCATCTGGGACCTCCCCTGTTAGGCAGGACTGCTGATAGATGATGGAGAGTGGCTTGGCCAGCTCCTCTGCCAGTTCCCTCAGCACTCTTGGGTGGATCCCATACAGCCCCACAGACATGTCAGTGTCCAGGTGGCACAGCAGGTCGTTAACTGCTTCTTCGTGGATTATGGGAGGTTTATTCTGCCCTTCTTCCCTATCTTCCAGAACTGGGGGCTGACTACCCTGGGAATAACCAGTCTGACTATCAAAGACTTTGGCAAAAGAAGGCATTAAGTACCTCAGCCTTTTCCTTGTTCTTGTTGGCAATATTCCCCCTCGCATCCAAGAAGGGATGGAGCTTCTCCTTGGTTCTCTTTTTGTTCTTGATGTATTTGTAAAAACATTTTTTGCTGTCCCTTACAACAGTGGCCAGCCTGAGTTCTAGCTGGGCTTTTGCCTTTCTAATTTCCTCTCTGCATGACCTAACGAGACCCCTGTAGTCCTCTTGAGTCACCTGCCCTTTCCTCTGTAAGTGGTAGACCCTCCTTTTTTTCCTGAGTCTCAGCAAAACCTCCCTGTTCAGCCAGGCCTGTCATCTTTCCTGTCGGTTCATCTTTTGGTACATGGGGACAGCCTGCTCCTCTGCCTTTGAGACTTCCTCCTTGAAGAATGTCCAGCCTGCCTGGACCCCTTTGCCCTCTCAATATCTCTAAATATGATAGCAATTTTTTAGTTGTGGGGTCCCCTCCTTTGTGAAAAGTCAATGATTATTTATCAGTCTTGACTTGGGTGATATTTGTCATTGTGATCAACTGATTTCTTAGTACTTTCTCAGTTATACAAATACATAGTTAATGGATTTTTTTTGTGTGTGTGTTATATGTATTGACAACAGTCCTATATAGAAAGATATATGATACCACAGCCATGTTAAACTTGCATGTCTGTCTAGGATTCCTCCGTAAATATCAATTTGAAATAAGAATCAGTCATTTTAATGAAAAATAATATTTTGATTTGTTTTGGGTTTTTTTTGAAATCTAAAGGTATTTGAGAGGAGGACAAAAAAAACCTCATATTAGTGTCATATCTGATGTTCATCTCTGCTTTCAAATTTCTGCCAAAACAAAGAATAGCAGAAAGTTTTGAAAGCATAGTCATGTGAAAGAGGCAATAAGCAGAACATAAAGAATAAAAGTATTTATTGTTCAAACATTAATGAAAATTCACATTTACATGTGTTATGTTTTGGCTGCGGCCGGCAACAAAAGCGCCACGCGGCTGCCCCTCCCCCACCGGGGTGGGGAGAAGAATGGAAAGAAACAGGCAGAAACTGGTGGGTCGGGATAAGGGCAGTTTAACAGAACAGCAAACAAAGGGAAGAGTAACAACCACTATACAGATAAGGAGGATACACAACATAAACTGCACAACAGAGCCGCTCTCACCGACCGCCACTGCTGCTCGATCCCGAGCTGCGAGTGAGTTCCTGCTTCCCAGCTCCCCCACAGCCGGAACCCAGCATGATGGCACATGGTATGGAATACCCTGTTCTGTTTGGCCAGGTTGGGTCAGGCCACCCAGCTGTGTCCCCTCCTGGCTCCTGGTGGAAATTAACCCTGTCCTGTCCGAACCCAGGACAACATGGAATTATTTGAACTTATTAGATATATTATTCAATTTTTGCTTTATATTTTATATAACTCTAAATTATTAAACTGTGTTAAATTCTATTTTTTTGAAAAAGCCTGTGTTTTTCCTGTATAAAATTAGACATTACTTTGCAAAAATTGTGAACTCGTATGTTTAGCAAATTATATGTGGTAAATAACATTATTTCCCTCATACAAAACAGATTTTGCTTGCAGAAAAGGAAACTTGAACAAACAATAATATAAAAAAACATAGGTAGGATGTTTGTGTGTACCAATAAAATTTTTTTTGCTCTACTTTTTTCTAAAATATAAATATATTTTAGTTCTTAGATAAAAATGAATGTCAGCAACTGAATTGGACAGTGCTATGATTCTTATAAATACTGTAACGCTTCATTGCAGTGCATTGTTTTTATTAATGTGGATTGGCAAAATACATTATTTAAGATACCATAGTATACACAGCCTCAGCCAACATCCACTTATCTAGTGCGTATTTTTTAAAGTAGGAAGAGAAAAAGAGAGTCTTAACTCCTCAAGAGCTAATGATCTAATAAAATACAGGACATATTTTGAATAAAAGAAGTGACTTTTTTTTCTGAATTCTTTCAGGATTAAGCACCACATTGCTGCTAGAATTAAGACTACTGTCCAAGTATTCGGAATCCTATCCTACATCTTCCCTAGGTGGATTAGGGATCATGGAATGATGTAGCACAGTACTAAAATACCTACATGAACAGAGCTGTTCTTTCATTTCTGATGAAGTCTGTTTTTAAAGAGAAATATGTTCCAGCTAAAGTGCTATTTCTCAGAACTGCCAACTGTCTAAATGTATGACTGAGACTTTTTGTAATAACTTTATCTTGTGATTCCCTGTTGCAGGGATTTATTGACTAACATAAATTGTGTTATGTAATTGCCCTGCTACTAAAACACACCACATCAGTCTCTGTCTCTTGTTGGAGCTGTTCCACTTTAAATAAATAAATATTCACGAGGCCAGAACAAATGAGTGATTGCTTCTATACACCAGTGACTACGACACTTGTTTGGGAAATGTGGGTCAGATTGAAGCTGTGGCTCCAATTGTTATTTATACAAAGTGGAACAACTCCAATCTGTCCTTTAACTTTCAGCAGCTTAGGCAGGTTGCATGTCACTTACACATACTTGAATCCCAGTTCTCAATCAGGCTAATAAGGAATAACTTGACACTGTGTTTCCTAACCCAGAAGCAATTGGACATATTGGGAGAGAAGGAGGAGTCAGTACTTTTCTACTATCTTTCATTAAACTGCATTTGATCTCTCTCCATGAGAACTACATGTTGCTTAAAAAAATTGTAGTTAATACTACCAAGGAGAAAGAATTTTTCATTATAAAAATATTCTTTGAGTCCCTTAGCATTACGTGAATATATAGTTGAAAAATACATATACACAAAAAGTGGATGTATGCTAATTACTAAAAATTCTCTACTCATAATCTGTCAAGAATAATGGTTTGACACTACTATGGAAACACTCAGAGAAGTGGAACTTTACTGTACAGCTATTGCAAGTATAGCCTTCTCCAGATTGCATGCAGTTATCTCTTACACGATGTTGTGCAGATGCTTATGATAGCTAATGTGGATGAGCAAACAGACATTTGGCTAGTAAATACTGAAATTTCATCTGTAATATAATATAAAATATATAGCGATATATACATTTACAGATAATTACATATTGTTTTGGTTTGGCCTGGATAAATGCCATATGCCCATCAAAACCACTCTATTACTCCCCCTCCTCAGCTGGACAGGGGAGAGGAAATATGATGAAAGACTTGAGGGTTGAGACAAGGACAGGGAGAGATCACTCACCAATGACAGTCATGGACAAAACAGACTGAACTTGGCGACACAAGTGAGTTTAATTTATCACCCATCAAATCAGAGTAGGATAATGAGAACTAAAACTAGATCTTAAAACACCTTTCCCCTACCCCTCCCTTCTTCCCAGGCTCAACTTCACACCTGTTTCTCTACTTCCTTCCCCCCCGAGCAGTGCAGGGGGACGGGGAATGGGGATTATGGTCAGTTCATCACACTTTGTCTCTCCTTCCTCCTCAGCAGGAGGAATCCTCACACTCTTCCCCTGCTCCAGCGTGAGATCCCTCTCACCACAGGAGACAGCTCTCCACAGACTTCTACAATGTGAGTCCTTCCCATGGGCTGCAGCTCTTCACGAACCACCCCAGCATGGATCCCTTTCACAGGGTGCAGTCCTTCAGGAACAGGCTGCTCCAGTGTGGGTCCTCCACAGGGTCACAAGCCCTGCCAGCAAACCTGCTCCAACATGGGCTCCTCTCTCCACAGGTCCACTGATCCTGGCAGGAGCCTGCTCCAGCGCAGGGTCCCCACGGGGTCACAGCCTCATTTGGGCATCCACCTGCTCTGGTGTGGGGTCGCTTCCACGGGCTACAGGTGGATATCTGCTCCACCGTGGACCATCATGGGCTGCAGGGGGACAACCTGCCTCACCATGATCTTCATTACTAGTTGCAAGGAAAGGCTCTCTGCTCCAACATTTCGGGCACCTCCCCCCCGTCCTTCTTCACAGACCTTGGTGTCTGCAGAGTTGTTTGTCTCACATAGTTTCACTCCTCTCTCCTCACTGCTGTTTCACTGCCGAGTTTTTCCTCCCCTTCTTAAATATGTTATCACAGAGGCACTACCACCGCTGCTGATTGGCTTGGCCTTGACTAGTGGCAGGTCCGTCTTGGAGCTGGCTGGCACTGGCTTTTATAAACAGTGCATTGAACTATATCACAGTTATTACTATTTAATTGCAGATACCACCTTTATTTTGGAAAGCAGGATCCATGATAACGTAATCAACTATTATATCCAGTTGGCAGGGACTATTAAGAAAGAACTAACATCTCAAAGCCTATGTACTATCCAGGCATGATTCTCACTATCAACATGACTTTTTACACTTTATTTTCAAAAAATGATTTATGGAAAATAATCGATAACTTTAAAGATTTCTGTTACTTTATCCTATGGCTAATGTTTCAAATTCTAGCAGGAAAGGTAGTCAAGCTGAAGATCTGTTTGACATTACTGAATTAGAAGACTTGAGCCACTGCACAGAAACATGTCTGATTGCAGAGACATCTGCTTGTGGGATTCAGAGGCAGACAGTTCATTTGTAAACTTCTGTTGTACCTTTTTTGAGACTCAGAACTGCATCTTCAACCTGCCATTTACTTACATTAGAAAAGCAGTTTCTCAAGACAACATGTGTCTCGCATGCTTACTGTGTTTGGCTTGAACAGCTACTACATAATCTACAGATTCTAAATTTTATTGTAGTCAATGGGGTGCCCTATAATATGGGTTTTTTTGAATGTAAAATGTTTTCATACACCTTTAAGGTTTCAGTTTAGTGGGGACTGTTTGAAAAGTAAACAGAAAGCTGCTAGAAACTCCCCAAATAAAAACATCCCAACACACACCGCACTTGAAGGACAGCGGTACAATTTTAGATCCTTGAAGGTTCTCATTATATAGCACAATCACAGCTGTCAACATTGTGTTCCAACATGTCAAGGGAAAGTTAAATAATTAAAAAGAAACAGTTGAAGTAGACACATGGGGTTGATAAGAGTATCCCTATAAGGGCAATATTTTCTAGACAACTTCTATTATACTTTCCTAGATGATTTAAGGTGTTTAGAACAGACAAGCAAGCAAAGACTCTTTAGTTCGTAATGGTCTTATGATATAATTATTACAGAATAGAAAGATTTCAAGGAACAAAAATCATCAATATACCCAGCTGTTCCTGAAAGGGTATCAGTTTTTTTTCCTTGTGTAAAATACTTGTTAATCCACCACAAAAATAGGTATGACACATGCATACAGTAGAGGCACATAGGATACTATTACCTGTAGCTAGCTTACTGTACTCAAGCTCACTTGAAATAGTCCTAGTAATATAAAACAGGTTGCTTAATTAAACAACATACAAATTGATGACTGTTTTAACACAGATGTTGCCCTGGAACCATCAAGCACTAGACAGAAGAAAAAAGATGTTATAATTCTTTGACCATATCTCGATATACCCTAGATGATTCTGTCCTTGCTTCTGTAATATATGTTAATAAAACCTATTTTTTTAAGTACTTTACCATTTTGAGCTACTTTACTGTCAGTTGCAATACCAGTATTGCCTCCAGTTAATTTATTTCTGCAATTGGCTTTAGTACCTGTAACAGACTTTATTACCAATACATTATGTAAAAAAGCCAAACTCTCGACTCTCTGTTCTAATACCAGCAAGAACTCAAAAACTAAAACCAGTACAAAGGTAAATTTTATCTAATATTAATATATTTTAAAGTATTCTGTTATTACATTTTAAAATTATATTTTAAATACAACTCTTTGTAAAACTCATTTTAAAACTTACTAAGGAAGTTAAGATTACAAGAAAAGCATTCCAATGATTCTTTAGGTTTACTGTCTTTCTATACCAGGAGGCATGTTTTATCCTTAGTCTTTTAATGAGAATGGCAGTTTTCACTTATATATATTCAGAATCTGCTTTATGGCTATAAACATAAGGTCTAAGTGAGATGTATTAAGATCTTGTTTACTGATCTGTGTCAAAGGTGGGCATGTTAATGCTGGTAATACAGAGCAGGTAAGAAATATGACTACACCACACCAGTAACTGGATGCAGAGTAACTCTATTTTCTGTATTACTGTGAATAAACTGGACAAGTTAACTTATAAGGCTGATCACCTGTGGTACATTTGTCTGGTATTGCAAGAGTCTTTTTTTTTCTTTTTTTTAAAGTATTTCAGTGTGTATTTCTTTGCTGCATTTCAGTGTGCTTTATAAATACACCAAATTTTTGACATGGTCCAGTAGGGTGGGTCCCCATGCGCAGGACTTTACAAGTCGTATGTACAGGGCTCACAGTGAGAACTGATTATAGGATGCTGAGGAACTGGAAGACATATATTGTACAGCCTTATTTCACATACATATGTGTGTGTATATATAGGTATTTATTTGTCTGTATTTTTATTTGGGCATAAGTTTATGGATTCTATATATATCAAAGTTGAAGCACTATATGGACCAACCATCCTATTTGAATTTTCTGCTTTTCCCAAGGTACTATTGTCCTGGAATTTGGAAGGTGACTTCTAACGGGTAATACTTAAAATTAGTAATTTTTTAGTGCATTCAGAGGCCTAGTCAGTAACTAAAATGATTTTACTGAGAGAGAAAAAAGTAAGAGTTCATAATTTATATTAAAATATGCTAGCTTTTCTATTTCTAAAATGATAGAAATAAATCATTTATACTGCCTTGCAATTAAATGCAAAGCTAGTTATTCTGCTGCTGTATATTCTTCTTATTAAAGGAGATATTGTTCTCCCCAGTAGTTCAATATTTAAGAGAAAGCCACTGGAGCAAAGTGACTTGCTAGTGAATGAAGCTGCCATCAGGAATTTGAGAGGCATCAGCATTTTAGCCTATGAGTCACTTACACATTACATTTAACCACTAGTTTTAACAGCTGACAAATGTTTATGAAACATTTGCTACCACACTGGGATAATCTTCTAAACCCAGAATTTAAGAGAGTGCTATTGAATTCTAGCCATGTAAAGACTTCTAAAAGTTGTCTCACTACTCCTGAAGGCTCAAGACAACAAATGTATCTTATTTGTTTAAAAATAGTAAAATTAGACACAAGATTTTTGAAACTCAACTAGGAAAATATGGACTTAATTGCTGTTAAAAACACAAAATTGACAAAATTTAAATTAAAATATTTTCATCTATCTCCATTTCTGTAATAGGTTGGGGGGGGGTTGGAGAGGAATTGTTTTGGTGCGTGGGTTTTTGGTTTAGTTGAGTTTGTTTGTTGTTTTCTTTGTTTTTATTGACTTCACAAAGTTAAAGACGAAGCTAACAACAAAAGATTACGTTCTTTACTGCTGGTACTTACATCTGTGTGATGGCAATATCTATAGAAAAAAAAGGAAAAAAAAAAAGGAAACTGACAGTGTATTTCTGCACCCCTCCTCCAACCTGCTCTAATTCTTCCTTCCTAAAACCACTGTGAAGATTCTAAGCTTCTGCATTTTTTTAAACAAGAAAACAAAGCAAAACAAAACCCTGCCAGAACAAATGTTTGATATTTTTCCAGCATGGAACAGCTTCCTGTCTTCTTCAACAGAACAACGATGCTTGTTTGAGGCCTGAAACTGACAACATTCTCTGGATCAGTGACAGGTATCTGATGTCATCAATTCACTACTAGAAACAAGTGCATTACTCTCCTGGATTTCTCATGTGACATAGGGCTCTGTAATCCCTAAGAGCTTCAGAAGTAGCAACTTGTATCTGTCACACAGCTGGGACTACCTGCCTCTCAAACCAGAATCTACTTCTCTAAATGACAGTAGCACAGCTCTTTCTCTCAGACTGCCCAAAATGCTACTACCATCTGGCCTTCTTGCTAAACACTGCTTAAAAAAAGACTATAAACTGCCATATTCTCCACAGTGGCTTGTTCAATTTCAGTCATATTTAGATATCATTTCCCCTTTGAACTTGTCTGCCACAGAAGACCATTGCAGCAGTCACTACTAAGATTTGTAAAGAGATTTCTGTTGATGATATTAATTGTTTCCAGGTAAACAATCACATCTATGGAAGAAAAATGTGTCAGTATCTACAGAATAAAAAAAGACGTCACTTTTTCCTCAAAAAGTCATTGGATTGCAAATCACTGAAGTGTACCAAGGATACACTGAGAAAGAAACTATTACCCTTCCTTTGTTGTCTTTACTAGTCATCCACTGTCAGCCACTGCAAGAGCCAAGATAATGGATTGCATGGTCTTTTTTGTCCAATTTTGCGGGGACATTTTTATGTTTTCCAGTTTAGAGGCTTGAAGAGGAAGAAGCAGAGCTACTAAAGTCTCTTCCAGAAAACATTGCTTTTGGGTGTCCAAACCCAGCTTGACAAGATTAAGGTGACACCTTTGAGACTAGAACACTTTCCTTGAGATCCTTCTAAAAATTAAAGAGACAGTTTAAATAAAATAAGCAATACTTACTTCTGTAAATAAGTATTACTTAAAACACTTTTAAAGTAATTTGTCTGCGGACTATAAACAGCTAAATTTAAGGGTCAAAAAACCCAAGTGAGCTAGGTGCTTAAACTTCCATTAGGGCTAGTGCAGAGCTGCGGAATTATTTATTCACCTCCATATGAGGTGTCCTAGGTTATGCCACATGGCTTTGAGATGCTGCTACAGAAGCATGGGGCTCCTGTCTACTTTGTGTCATGTATTCTAGGTCTACGTGGATATCTTAGCCTAGCAACATTTGAAGTGACAATGCACACCCAGTTCTAGGAAAATGCATTAGTTTCCCAGTCAAAAAGCCAATAGAACCTGGAGAATTATACATGTAGCTATATATAGATGACTACTTTTTGTTGACCTGAACAGATCTCCAGAGTCTATTGGCTACATCTAGATCTTTGTTGATCTACTGACTGTCCATTATATATGTTGAGAACTTAAAACCTCTAGTTTACATGAAGGGTCCTGAATGTACAATATAAACCTTTAATGGTTTGGACAGTACTAGCTGCCTAAACATGGATAACTAGTGGCATTTGCAGCTTGCTAAGTTAGTTAAGATACCTGCTCCAGATAGCGGTATAGGACAAAGAACTTATTGGAAACCTGCATATTTTTGCAATAGCAGTAGAAGCCCAAACAGGATACCCTACTGAGTCTAAACTAGCACTAGATCATTGAAAAATTTTATCATTAACAAAGCAAATTTGAAGTGAGATGCAATTACCTAGATTTCAACCTTGTTTCTGCCGTGGACATCTTGAAGTAAGCCAACTGAACTCCAGTTGCCAGGCCAGAAAAGTTCTTCCATAGACTGGCTTTCAGATACCTTAGGGCATTCAAATGGTACTAGTCACCTACATTTAGACATCTGAAGTTCTATGCTACTAATGCAGTACAAAGCACAATCATATTTTACAATTTATGTCTAAATAAAACTGAAAAAGCGTAAAAGGAGAAGATGTAAATATTGAATAGACTAGGAAAGCCTAAAAATACATTGCAAGCTAGCAAATTCCATTTTAAATTTTGAAGGGAAAAACCTATGAGACAGTTAAATAGATTAACTTTTTAAAATATTCAGCAGGTAAGTGTGATACTGCTAAATTATTTAAAATCCTTACAGTACAGAGATCAAAAAATTTTGTCAATGAAAGAGGCTAGGAAATGGAAACAAATGATACGTGACCATAAAAAATGCCTAACAGTATTGGAACATACGAAGGAAGCGTATACAGAAAGAGAGGAATGAAAAATCCTAAGGAGATAGTTCAAGTGTGCTTTTGTATGCAGTTCTGACTATGCATGTCCAAAATAATTTAAATATACCTGGGAAAGACACAATGAAGAGATACTGTAGTGGTCATAGATCAAGACAAGTCTTACAAAACAAGCCTGCGAGTTGCTTTGTTTTCTTCTTCTTAGATAGAGCAGGGGTGTAAACACAAGAGAAAAAAATGAATACCATAGTCCAAAGAACAGCATAAACACATCATCAAAAGGCTACAGAAAGTCAGACAAGAAACTTCATATGGAAATTAGGTGTGTGTTACCATAAGCCTGAAGTTCCAAAATAGTCTGTAACAGGATGAATGGTGGAAGTAGGTCCCAATGTGATAATACCACAAAATTCTGAGTGCAAAAGGACAATAATCACTGGTCCAATAATGTGATAGACTACTGCCCGTAGGTCACGACTTGTGAACTAAGCAGTTCATCTTAACCCCAAACTACTGTTTATAGCATGATTCTGTGTAAAATCTCAGCAGATTCGTAGGAAACTCAAAGACAAACTTTGAGGGAAATTTTGTCTGAAAACGCTTGGGCAATATCTACAAAAAGATATGACATCTAAGGCAAAACTAATACAGGGTTTAGGAATAGTTCTCAGCAGTTCTTTGGTTTCCTAAAGACTTGGTCATCAATTGCTATATCTCAGGGACAGAAGAAATTTATTATGGACTGGTTCAGAAGGGTCTGAAGGCTATTATTGTCTTTCAAACACAAAAAACAAACACTTTTCTTCAGTGGAGTAGTACATATTTTGCTGGGTATTATGGGAGGCTGGGGGTTCAAACAGCTCTTCTTCCACTAGGCTTTCAAATCTTTGTGCAGGAAATGCTAATGAACTGAAAAAGGGACAAGGGATAGACTTGCCCCTGACTACGACTAGCCATCTGTGAAAGATCACTGCTTTGCTTCTTAAAAAAATGATACAAATGGGCGTCCTCTGGCTTTTCAAATGAGGACTGAGAAAAAGCCAGGTTAACAGAATGAAGAACAAGAGCTGCAGGACATACTGAAGTCCTCATTCTGCATCCTGTTTTTAAAAACTTGTAGATTTCATTGAATTCCATTTCAAGTCCCAGATCATTATCGGACATTGCAATGTTGAGAAATATTATATACAAAAATTCTTCTGTACAGAGGACCTTGGACTTCTGATGTGTTCAGGGAAATCAGACAAAAACATCCTATTTCAGACTCAGTTTCTCCATCTTGAACTAACAGAGAGACAATTTCAACAAAGGAATTTGACTCACTTTTTTCGCATGAGTACAAATTCCAAAGGTTCTGTAGTTTCAGTTAGATTGGGAGAATGGACCTTTCTGCCGAAATACAGTGAAATAGTTCAAATTTGTTTCTGGCATCTTAGGTTGAAGCCAGATTTAAAGACTTACATTTTAATTCTTATAGGTAGAATATGTACAGCTGACATCAACATCTGCAGAGAATAAAAGGTATAGTTTGTCTGAAAGTTCTTGTTGAATTTTATAACATAAATTGATTATTAAAACTTTAAAAACTGTATCTGTACTTCTTAAAATGTTACCCTCAGAATATCATAAAATCCATAATACTTGCATCAGGACTTGAAAATTGCTGTCTGCATCTACTGCATTTTTATACAGTCTCTCACTGAAGCGACACACAGGTCAGACTTTTTGGTCGTATCTGTAACATGTTGACATTTAACAGTAATACCTTTCCTTATTTCCCTCTTATTTAAATAAAATTGGGGAGATTAAGTTAGAAAGCTCATACTGGAAAAAAAAAGAAAAAGAATGGTATAAAATAGTTGTTGTAATCAGTGAATAACAGTTCCAAATGAATTCAAGGGCACACAAGGAGATGGCTAGATCACTTCAGAATCTGTATATGCATGTGTGTACACTTATATGTTGTTAGCACGTACATCCCTGTCATGGTCTAGCTGCAGAGGGCAAAAAATAATCACATGGTTGCTCTCTTACTCTTCCGCCTGCCCCAGTGGGATGGGTTAAGAATCAAAAGAAAAAGGCAAAACTCGTGGGTTGGAATGAAGACAATTTAACAGAACAGCAAAGTGAGAAGAAAAGAATAACATCAATATGGATAAAAATAATATACAGAGTGCAATTTTCTCACCATCTAATACTCAACTTGCTCATGAGTAGCAAATTAGCCTTCCCTATGCAGCTGTCCCACTTAAATACTGAGCTTGACGTCACATGGTATTGGATATCCCGTTTGACTGGCTAATTTGGGTCAGCCCTTCCAGGTTCTTGTGAAAATTAACTCTGTCCCAGCTGAACCCAGGGAAAAACTTAAACGTGCTTTTTCAGAGAGTTCTACAGTCAGCTTTCTTAGCAACATTTTCTGGCTTCAATTCATCCCATTTATAAACCCGAATAAGAATATGTCTGTAAGTAGCGCTGCAGAAAAAAGATCCCAATATACATTTCAGCATGTGTTTCTAAATCCTCTGGCTGAAACTCACAATCCTTTTACCAGCTTAGAACACTGATAGTAATTCTATTACCACTGAAATAGCCATCCCTCTCTAATTCTCTAGACACAATTACTGTGCACCATGCAAGATGAATACAAATTAACAGAAGAAAAAACACTGTAGAAAAGAGAAAATCTGTGTGGGCTGAAATGTTCCTGCAGGGGATGCTCTTGCACTCTCCAGTTTAGCTGAATGAGCTTCCAGAAACAGGTAAAAAAGAACAGTGGGAAAAAAAAAAGAAAATAAAAAAGAGGAAGGGAAAAAAAAGAAACTCAAAACATCAAGCAAAGTTCTGTATATGAATTTTCTTTTGCCCTTGCTAATTCATACAGATAAAATTAAAATTTTAATTAACTGTTATCTAGGATTTTTTTCGTTGTACATAGCTATTCACTACTTTAAAGAAAGTAGTCGGTGCTTACATTTAGAGAATAAAATCCATTGTGTTTCACTTTTAGTTAGTAAATACTTCTGTTTAAATTTATGCTAAAAGGTAGGGGAAGAAATTGAAGTATAATGTCCCTTTTTTCTGCAACAAAACTCCTGATCTCTGCTACCTTTCCAGAAAAGTACATACATCATAAGCAACCTTTAGCAGTGGGCGTACAAGAAAATAAGGTGAAAACAAAACAAACCAAAACAAACCAGCATGCTTTAGCTTTGATATTTTTAGCTTAAACTAAGAAAAGCTGAAGACTACAGCTGCATACAATTTACCACTACCTCTTCTGGAAGCATATGCTGTGATGACAGACTATATTAGTTTCCACAGAAGAGAATTTAAAGGTGAACAATGCTGCCTAATATTTCAGCTTTGTTAAAAAAATATACCTCTGCATAGGAGTTGGGTAAAATGACTGTTGATTTTTAAGTCTTCGTATTTTGCCTTACTCCTCATGTACTCTTAATGGAAGGCTGCTTTCCATTTTTCTTATCTTTTGTAATGTATAAATCCTTACATCCCACCATGTTTTACAAATCTAAGAGCATCTGCTCTGCTCAGTGCAATGCAGATCTGTCTTTTGGTGCAGAGGAACTTTCTCTGCTGTTAAAAATAAAGACATAAAAGGCTTATGATTTTCAGCGATAGCTTTATTATTAAAAGTCTTTATTTACTAAAGCTAACAAACTCAGGACAGGAACGTGATGGTTCAGTTTAGTTACTAAATTGGACTTTAATTTTCGTCTCTATTGAGGCAAGTACCCAGGCTAGGAGAGCAAAATCTTCTTGCGCAGGCTCCGTAAGACAGTTACCCCCTCCCACCTCTATCAGTGATTTAGGCGTTTACTTCAGGAGGTTAATTTTCTTAAGTGCATTCTTGTATAAGCAGGTTGTATGCCCACATTAAATAGACTTCCTCCTGCCCTTATGACCCTAAGTAACAAGCAAGCAATATCTTTTCTCTGATTATAAGAGCACAAGACCTGCCTAGAGGTCTGCCAGTGTTAGGCCACAGAACTACATCTCTTCACCATCCTTCCACGTTACATTCTAGTTTGATTCTGTATTTGTCAACTATCTCTCTTAAACTTAAGAAGTAGATCAACAGTGATCCTCTCACTGACCACATTAAATTTCCCTTCTTCTCAAAGCTTTTTGGACGGCTGGTAGATAACAGTTTTCCCACTTGTTTTCAGGGATAAGAAGCAAGGAAGGAAGGAAGGGAGAGAGGAAGGGAGAGACAGATGGAGGAAGGGAGGCAGGAGTGCCTCTGTTGTCAAAACTATTGTCTCCAACCTTAATTTTTTCCCTTTTTTCATTTTATTGTATTTCTTATTTTATCTGTATGATCACAAAAATTTTGAAAGACATACTGCAATATCATAAAGGATATGCAGTTTATTATTTTAAATTTTAAAAGAAAATGAGTGAAGTTTCTTCTATCAAACATTAAGATTTAGATTTTCTTTTTCTTCCTTCCTAGGGTCTTAAAATACATTTTAGCATAATTTAAAGTAGCACAGGGGTTTACAATATTCTGGGTAAGTGTATCAAATATGGGGTTTCCAAAAATACATACTTTCAGAAGTGCTGAGCTGACAGTTTTTCTAATGGCCATAACCCATCATCATATTTGTGCCAGCTGGATTCTACTCCTACACATGACAGAGAGGCAAATAAGATGTGCAATAACTTGATCTTGGGATTTCTTTTTTGTCTTTACGTTATTTAATTGGAATTGTGAAAAGCAGAGAAAAATGTTATGAGTTTTTTATTATTATTATTACTGTATAGATTATGTAGGGGGCATAAATAATTGTTGAATAACTGTCCTTTGAGTATGAATGAAGACAGTTTCTTTTCAAGAGCTGGCACAGTAAGTGAATCATGTGATAAAAACACCTCAGATCACAGTTAAAGATTTAAATGTGTTAGAGAATTATTTTCATGAAAGTTACCATAAAGTAAATATCCATAGTAGAAATAAAAGAGAGTTGGTCGCCATTTATTTACAAACCATTGTTATTCTTTCTTTTTCTTGCCAACTCCTACATGTCTTCATACTCTTTTCCCTCTTTCCTCTACTCTCTGCTCTACTCTGCCCTAGTGAGGCAGCATCTGGAGTACTGAGTCCTATTCTGGGCCCCCCAGTTCAAGAAAGATGAGGAATTGCTAGAGAGACCCCAGAGAAGGGCTACAAAGATGATTAGGGGACTGGAGCCTCTCTCCTACGAGGAAAGGCTGAGGGAGCTGGGCTTGTTTAGCCTGAAGAAGAGAAGGCTGAGAGGGGGCCTTATAAATGCTTATAAATATCTCAAGGGTAGGAGTCAAGAGGATGGAGCCAGACTCTTTCCCATGGTGCCCAGTGACTGGATAAGGGGCAATGGACACAAATTGAAGCATAAGAAGTCCTATCTGAACACGAGGAAGCACTTCTTTATTTTGAGGGTGACGGAGCACTGGAACAGGCTGCCCAGAGTTGTTGTGGAGTCTCCTTCTCTAGAGATATGTGAAACCTGCCTGGATGAGGTCCTGTGCAGCCTGCTCTAGGTGAAGCTGCTTTGGCAGAGGGGTTGGGCTAAATGATTCCCAGAGATCCCTTCCAATCCCTACCATTCTGTGACTCTGTGAGAGAAAAAAAAAATCAGTATAGCATAGTTTGCTGGCCTTTGAGCTTGATCCAGTAGAGAATAGTAGTGCCTAAATGTTTTCTGAAATGGAATCAAGCATCACAACTTGGAGTTGTAAGCTAGAGGGTGAGTTAGTACCTTTGGAGAAATAAATCAGAACCACTCAAATGGTGCAATGGCAACACCCCCAGTTATTGAACCACAGGATGTTGAACTCCGTCTACCTTCATAGCTCAGATGCTCTTACGAGGGCAGGCTGCTCTGTCTAGCTGGAAGCCAAAGATTAAAATCTCTTCTGGACAACCTGCTTCACAGAGTTATGAAGGCTTTATTGTTGTTGTTTTTTAGTTAGGTGGTGGTGGTTTTTATTTGTTTGGGTTTTATCTTTTTTTTCCTACGTTTTTTCTTTTTTTTCTAAACTGGCCAGGGTTGGATCTTTATTTCGCAGTTTGAAATCTGGGACTCCTCCAGCAGATAGTACAAATGTGTCAATATTTCTCTATATAAGGAGAAGAACAAGTTTTGCTTTCCTCTTTCTCCAAAAATTGTCTGCTGGTAGACTGCCATTCAGGAGACAGTACCAGCATCTCCATCCTCAGTTGGCTTAGATTTCAAAGGAGGAAAAATAAAACACAAAAACCACAAAGATCTGCTAAAATCATACCAGGTCTTGTCCCACTTTATCAAAGAGGTACCTTGTGACAGCTCTGAAGAGGCAAGTCCAGGGAAATAGGAGAATATACAGAATAGAAAGATACTCAGGCACAATCCTCTTTGGAATTTTCTCTTGGCTGGATTTGTGGCCTAGTGCTCAGCATTGTGACTGTTGTGAGTATGTGTTGGCTTCTAAATACTTTCAAATAGGATACTGAAGCAAGGCCCCAGATGTACACTGAACAGCAGCAGAGTCACCCACATGAGTATTCTCTTCTCTTTACACCCCTCCCCAAACTTCTGGCTTCTCATTCTCAGCTATTCTGGCTTATGCTGTTCCTGCAAAAGGGTTTATGCAGCCCTAATCTGCCTCAGAGATAAGGGCCAGAGGGGAAGATGATGAAATTCTTATGATTAAAACATGCTGCATCAACCTACCTGTTCATTTTTACCTACATCAGTTTCCAGATAGTAGATTTCTCTGGAACTACACAAACACCTAAGCAAGCACAAGAATAAACAGAAAAGGCTGGACAACTTGATTCTGTTTACACTGGCTTCACTGGTGAAAAGCTGTTCAAAAGGGAGAAGCGTAAAAAATGTTTTGAGTACTGTGTCTGACGTCGCCCACAAAACTTTTATGTATAACAGAAGATTGTCACTTTCATATGGAGTATGTCTCCTGTTGGATTGGTCTTATCTTGCTCCTTTTTTATTTGCTTTTCAAATTTTTTACTTAGTCAGATAAAATTTTTGTATGACCTTTTTTATCAGAACAGCAGATGGCAGATTTTTATAGTAAGTAGATTCATTTAGTAGGGTGAGGGCAAAGAGTATTATTTTGGATATTAAACATAAAATTGTATAACAGGCAGATAATATTATTTTCTTTTCCAATTATACAGTTTTTTTCCTATTCCTATAAATAATCCTCTGAGTAAAATCATCCAGAACTGCAAAATGAAATTTGGCCTAAGAATCATCCTCACCGAAATGTAGCCTTTTACTTGTTCCATACAAAATTAGTTTACCATACTTTGGAAATAGTATTCTGTGTACATAAACCAGAAAGAGTCATACTGCCTTACAGTATCTGTTGGTTTTTGCTGGATTTTTTTTTTTTTTTACCGTAAACATCACAAAGTGAAATATCATCATCCTTGTTACAAGACACCTTTCTAGAGGGAATAATGATTTTTTAAAGCATATAATATCATAAAAAGTAGATCCTTTAGGTACCAAAATTGCTTCAAAAAGCAATTACTTCTTTTAAAGATCAGTTTTTCTAGGTATTTTTTTTCTTCTATGAGCTGCTGAATAACAGCTTCCTAGCATTCGAAAATTTCCAAACAAAAGTACAGGAACAGCCACCTTCATAGATGTAACAAATCTACATTAGACAATTCTGGTAGTTTAACTGATTTACTGAAGGACATTTGCATTAAATGAGTTCTGATGGTAAACTGTTTTCAGTGGGCATACCTTCTCACTGCCAAAGGTGGGTCCACTTGGGTCACATTTAGACGTTTGTATCACGTGTGTTTACCTCAGAGCTAATTTGTAACTTGGTTTTATTGCCAAAGAAGTAAAACGACTCTCTTAAGTTACACTTAGTTTTATCTTACGGTAGACACCTAAAACTGAACCTCTAAACTCTGTAGAGTAACCTATTTCTCTCTAAAAATTTAAAAGGGATTCTAGATGAGAAGATTAGCAGATGTTAATGTGATGTGATAACTTAAGCCATATTGCACCAACTAATTTCTCTACCTTTTCTTACTCAGCAGGGACCTGTCTTCTACTTCCCAAGATCAGCTGATTTAAAGTCAGACAATTTGAAGTGATATCGCTTGAAAAAGTTTAATAGTCAGTTTTGGAGGCTTGCAAAAGTTTGAGCTGTACCGTTAGAGGTATTCCAGGATAAACTACACACAGGTGAAATGGGACCAAAATGTGAAGATTGTTCAAACTAGCTGTGGGGAGTGTATTGAGTTAATTAGTTGTCATCTAATTTGACAGTCAGCTACCTTCAGGAAAATTACCATAATTTTTAGGCAAGTCCTGACTAGCTCTCTTTACTGGCAGAATTATGTAACTAATAATTTTCTTTTTACACCCTTTGAATTTTCAAATAACAAGAGTATGGCAGAGGTTATAGAAGACAGTGACTCCAAACAAACATCTTGAAAAAAATCTTTTGACAGACAGCTGGAGGAATGCTTGCACAGCACGCAAAAGAATTTTTAGGTTCTGTTGACTTTAAAACCAGTAGCTTAAGCGCCGGTGTCAGCCTGGGCCGCAGTGGAGTAACACAATGATAATCTCTGTCGTGTCCTCCTAGTCAGTCAGGCAATATTTGATTGTGTGTGAATGACATGGAGTTTTAGCTGGGACAGTGAAGTGAGCTTAGCTGGGTTACGGCATTGCTCAGGTAAAGTGATGTAGCACAGATGACGATGACTGGTTAAGGGTGTAAGGTGGTGGTAGGGGACAATGTCCAACAGAAATGTTGCATGCGACAGGCTATAGGCAAAAGCAAGTGTCCTGGTTTTGATTAAAACAGATCTTCCTCACAGCTAAGTTCCTCTCAGTAACTGCATTTTTCTGAAGTTAGCTGCATATTTTACAGTGTCCGCTCCAAAGCTGATAACACCTGATGTTTATAATTTTACTGAGCTAACAGTAGGAATGGAATGCAGAAAAAGGCCCCTGTTTGTAATTATTACTATAGCAGCCAAGGTCACCAATAGACCTCTTAGGTCCCATAAGTGAGGAGTCGTAAAGGGTCGCACGTGCGGGGAGGGGTGGACAGGACAGGTGACCCGATATTGACCAAAGAGGTATTCCATGTCATGCATGTCATACTCATTTTAAAGTTGGAGCATCACAAGGGTCTCACTCTGTTTGCCCATGGCCATCTTCTGAAGAGTACCCTGCTCCTAGTCCTGCTTGTGATCCTGATCCAGATTCCGATCTGTGCATTCCGGACTCCAGTTCCTGTCTACTGCTGAGGCCAGCTCAGGACTTTTGGGTGCTGCTTGACAGCTGCTGGTGAGATGCCAGCCCCCACAGCACCCAACTCCGGGAAACTCAGCATCGGTTTTGTATATTTTGTTTTATTTCTTTTATTATTAGTATTGTTAGTATTATCAGTGTTATTAGTAAAGCTGTTTTTATATTCGATTAGTAAGTCTCTCTCCCTTTTCCTCCTTTTTCCCTTCCTGTGGTGGTGTGGGTTTTGCGTTGATAGAGAGCATCTGCCACTCTTTATTGTCATCCTGCTCTAAACGGTGGCAGATTTATAGGCGCCCAACATGGGCTTGAAGGCTTGAGAGCAGGTCTGAGCCCAGTCAAGAGAGTGTAATGTTTTTTCCTTGAGAGTTTTGAGGAGTTTGGAATTAAAACAGGGAGCTTCCATTCACCATACTGAGTGCCTGGTCATTAAGCTCAATATTATATCATAACTCTCTAGAGCTTCATTCAGACCTAGGTGTCAGTACTGTTTGGGTTGCTTGCCAGTGCTCTCGTGAAGTTTATGAATTTTAGGCGTAGGAGAAAAGGCATTGTTTTGCTGTGGGGTTTATTACTGAGCCATACTGTGGTAAGATTGGCCGTTACCTGTCCGATCTCTCATTTTCATCAAGTGAAAAGTGCAAGACCCGAACAAGTGCCAACAACTTCATTAGAGTACTACAGGAATTATCTCATGGACTTTGTTGATAATTATATTTCTAATTTGAGAAATGATACATTTTCTTGTTATGCTAACCTGATGTCCTGGGTTTGGCCAGGACAGGGTTAATTATCACTGGAATCAAGGAAGGGAATCCAGGAAGGGACACAGCCGGGCGGGCTGACCCAACCTGGCCAAACAAAGCAGGGTATTCCATACCATGTGCCGTCATGCTGGGTTCCGGTGGGGGGGAGCGGCGCGGAGGGAACTCTCTCGCTGTTCGGGAGCTGGCGGTGGCAGTCGTGGAGGACGGCTCTCCGGGTTCTACTGTTTGTGTTGGGTTTTCTCCTTATCTGTATCATTGTTGTTACTGTTCCCTCTGATTGCTGTTCTGTTAAACTGCCCTTATCCCAACCCACTGGTTTCTGCCTGTTTCTTTCCATTCTCCTCCACACCCCGGTGGGGGAGGGGTGGCCGCGTGGTGCTTTTGTTGCCGGCGGCAGCCGAACCAGAAGACCTGACTTTGCCAGAGTTTGGGAATTTCAGATATTCTTCAGACTATCAAACCATTGCTCTATTTTTGTCTTTCCTGAATGTTTTTCAGGTATTGTGCCAGATTAAATCTTCATGCAGGCGTAAGTGCTGCGGAACTAATTCAGCTTTTTCAAGATATCCCAGTGCAAGTTGTGCCAATGCAACCTCTTCCCCACCGCAGATACTGCAGCCTCCATTTGGCAAATATTGCTGCTCCTACAACAGCTATTGCAGATACTCCACATTTGACAACAGCCCCTGTAGCCACTCCACCTGGCCAAAAGGAAATACACAGGAAAACCAGAGCAAGGAGAAGGCACATCATCATCATCAGAACCACAGATAATTATCCGCTCCTTATCTGTGGAAGAGTTGCAATGTGTAATGCAAGATTTTAGCCATCATGAAGGTGAGCCATTTACCACCTGGTTGATTCAATGCTGGGGTAAGGGGGCTGACAGTTTGAACTTAGACAGCAAAGGAGCCATGCAGTTATGATCCCTGGCCAGAGATGGTGGCATTGAAAAGGCGACTGGCGGAAAGGCAGAAAATCAAAGCCTCTGGAGGCAATTCTTGCCAACAGTGAAGAGCAGGTGTCCCTATAAGACTGATATCGTATGCCACCTGTCTTTGCATGCATGCCTAGTACATTTAGTCATCATGTCCATGGGTGGTCTAGAAACTTCTCTCAGACAATGAAGTGACTTGAGAGAAGTGATTAATTGAAGTCCTAACCATGTTAAAGTCCAGAAAAATGTTTGACTTACTGTTATGGGAGCTCTCAAGGTGAGAATTTCAGTCAGCCCTGGAGATTCTCCCCAGGCAGTTCCTGGTCTTGATAGATGATCTTTGTATGCTTAGATGCTTAGATAGATGTTCCTTGTATGCTTAAATGTCCTAGAAGAAGAATCTGGCTGTCCCAGGGACTTCTGGAGGTTGTTTCTGATGTGGAATTGACTAAACTCTGCATAGATTAAATATATATAAATAGTCAGGAATAGACACATAGGACAGACAGTCTGTTGCAGTATTTAAGACACATCAGTCAGGCTATGGAGTAGTTGGGATATAGTTTGCATGTAGTTTGAGCTATCCAACAGAAACAGATCATGCATAAATCTAAGTATGGTATGGACCAATTGGTTATAAGAATTCACCAGAGCAGCAGTTCAGAGAATCTCATCAAACATAGCCAGAGACTCTTTTGCGTCGACCAACCAGACAGCTGGTTGGTCTTTGTTTCAGAGATTTGATTCGCCACAAGGGTTACCCTTTGTAAAAGATGCAATATATTAGTGTTACAATAAACACTCTATTCATGTGTTTCTGTGCAACATCACATCACCCTTGCATAACAGCTAATACCATCTTCAAAGTGTTGGCCCCACCTTGCAGTGGGTGAGCAGCAGATATATCTTCACAGACAGCAAACGATTTTAGGATGTCCATGGCAGTATCTGCCTCTCAAAACTATTCTATTCCTGCTATGCAACCCCCTCCCCTAACCTTTCTTGCAGCATTGCGTCCTTTACTACTGCAAACAACTTCCTTCAAACCCTTGTCCGCATCTCACTATCATGCCTTTACCACAAATGTAGTATGTACTATATGCTCTGATTGTAATGATGCCAGATTAGAGTATATCAAATCTTCTAGGAAAAGACTTTGCTTCCTTCAGTCATCTTTCCTGAATTCACTTTTAAAATCCTGATGCACTCTAATTCCATTGCACAGTTTGACCCTAGATTATAAAGACAAAGGCAAAATGTATTTTAGCCCTTATAATATATATTGGACGCTTTCCTAAAATTCTCATGGCAGAATATAAATGGACATGTGCTGTTTAGTCAGGTTTTACTGTTCGAGAACCAATAAATCTGAATGAAAATTCATTGACAGGAACTGCATTTGGTGATGTTTTTCTACAGCAACAATTCACATCCTTATTATGCAGCAGGCACCTAATCTGCTTAACCTAATCCAGAGTGTAATTTTGCTGCTTGATTGAATTCTGGTTTTAATGTTGATGATATCCCTAGGATCATGAACATCATAAGATAGTGGCCAAGAACTGATCAGACTAAATAAAGATATGAGAACAGTGAATGTCAGGAAAAGCAAAGAAGTGTAAATTAGTGACCTGATACCCCAAGAAANAGAGAAACGAAATAAGCTTTCGTGAAAGAATGATTCAGATCAAAAGCACTTAAGGTTTTGGAAGTGACTGCTATGCTGACCCATACTTCTACTGTTTTATTGAAATTCAGGCATGTGGTATGTGTCTGGTTACAGGAAAGTATTTCTGAGCCTAGGGAGGCAAACAGCTGTTTCATATAAGCAGGTTTTCAATAGCAGCTGGTCTCTGAGTTGAATCAAAGATAAAATATAAAAGTTGGTGCTTCCCCCCCTTCCCCACCCCAATATGTTTGAAGGTCTTGTGCTAAAAATGCTAACTTACAAAAAACTTCAACCGTGATGACAAAAAATTAATTCAAAAGAGGGGAAAAACTCCAGTGTCTATTGTTATTTTCTCTTTTTTCCTCTTTCTATGGAAGTTCACCTAACTTTAGTTTTATTAAATGAACACTTTGATAAATTATTAAGCTAGGCAATTTTTACAGTTGTTTCTAGATGTACATATATTCACTATAGTAGTGGCAATAAAACTTAAAGGAAATGATGGTTTGAGCTTCTGAAGGCAGCAGCAAAAGACCAATACTTGCTTGCTTTTTAATCCCAAGGATTACGTGATCCCTGTGAATTCTGAACATGAACCTGAGATGCAATGGTAAGCTTTGAAGCAGTGTAGTCATTTCGGAGAATACAGAAGAAGTGAGGCAGTCCTTCCCAGGAAAACACACAGCCATTCAGGTCTCCGGCTGCAGGGAGTGCCACCAGCTTGCTCTGGAAATGGATGGCAGTAGAGCAAACAACTGTGTAAGGTGTGATCAGCTGGACTGTCTACTCAGCCTGATGGCAGAGCTGAGAGGCAAGGTACATAGGCTAAGGAGCCTCAGGGAGTCTGAGCAAGAGATAGACTGGTGGAACCATGCTCTTGACCTCCCTGAAACCTGAACAGGGACAGCCACCTGAAAAAGACTATGAACAAAGGGATCCAGTATCCTCCCCCCACCAGCATGTAGGCAGGGTCTTAAAGGGAAGCAGCGAGTGGAAAAAAGTCCACAATCGGGGCAGCAAGTGGACCCTCTCCTTGCCCGCCATACCTCTCCAGGTGCCTCTGCACAACAGGTATGAGGGTCTATGAGGACCAGTTAGTGGATGATGTAGGCGTCGATCCATCTACACCAGAGGCATTGCAGAGACCGGAAAGACCCACCCCCCAAATTACTACCATCTCCACACAGAAGAAAGGAAAGTTCATGATTGTAGGAGACTCTGTTCTGCAGGGAACAGAGTGTCCAGTATGCCAGGCAGACCCTCCTCATAGAGAACTCTGTTGCCTCCCAGGAGCCCGGGTGAGAGATATCACTAGGAAACTTCCTAGACTGGTGCAGCCCTCAGACTACTACCCATTACTGCTCTTCCACGTGGGTGGGGATGAAGTTGCAGTACGTAGCCCAGGGGTGATCAAAAGAGACTTCAGGGCTTTGGGACAGTTAGTGAGGGAATCTGGGGCACCAGTTATTTTTTCCTCCCTCCTTCCAGTGGTGGACAGTGACAATGGAAGGAATAGGCAGACCCAATTTATTAATACATGGCTCCGTAGCTGGTGTCACCATCACAGCTTTGGCTTTTTTAACAACAGGATGTCCTACATGGCACCAGGCTTGCTGGCATCAGGCAGGATTCACCTTTTTCAAAGGAGAAAGAGGGCCGTTGCTCAGGAGCTTGTGGGGCTCATTGACAAGGCTTTAAACTAGATGTGAAGGGGGAACGTATCAGGCTTTCGGGTGACAAACTGTTGAGTGATACACAACGGTTGGAGGGATGGGGTGCTAGTATAGGCCTTCAGCCTGTTGCTCAGAGGTGTGCTGGGGACACTGTGGCACAGCTGAAGTCTTGCAGGGAAGAGCTGGGAGCTCCTGAGGTAGTAACAGCCAACAAGGAAGCTTCTGTGAAACACCCCAAGGGAAACAGCACTTGTTCCTCTGTGAAGGTGACACGGCCAGCAGCCCGGATGAAATGACTCTACAGAAACGAGCGCAGCATGAGAAACAAACAGGAACAGCTGGAAGCTACCTTGCTGCTAGAAAGATATGACCTAATTGCCCTTACTGAAACTTGGTGGGACAAATCCCATGACTGGAGCGTGGCTATTGATAGCTATTCAGATGGGACAGGTGGGGAAAGAGGGGTGGAGGCGTTGCCCTCTACATGAAGAAATTGATACAGTGAGAAGAGCTTTCCCTGAAGCATGAAGAATGGTCATGAATAGGTTGAAAGACTGTGGGTAGGAATCAGAGACAGAGGCAACAAAGGGAACCTGGTCGTGAGTGTCTACTACAGGCTGCCTCATCAAGGGGACTCTACTGACAAAGCCTTCTTCCTCCAGCTCCAGGATGCTTTGACTCACAGGCACTCATCCTGCTGGGGGACTTCAACCACCCTGATTTCTGCTGATAAATTGACACGGTGAGCTGTGGGCAATCCAGGAGATTCCTGGAATGCACTGAGGATAACTTTCTAAGCCAGGTAACTGACTCCCCTACCTGAGGGGAAGCATTGACCTGATGCTCACCAATACAAGTGAGATCATGGGTGACGTCAAGATTGGAGGCAACCTGGGCTGCAGTGATCATGCAATGGTGGATTTCACAGTCCTGAGGGATATGGGAAAGGCAAGGAGTGTAGTCAGGACTCTAAATTTTAGGAAAGACAAATTCCAGCTCTTCAAGCAGTTAGTCAGTAGGACCACCTGGGAAATGGTCCTCAGGGACAGGGGGGCAGAAAGGAGCTGGCAGATCTTTAA
>Ga0065711_1005375_pt1 | contig 26346 bp, 15 predicted proteins | sample Hoacrofraction12_FD_59098 | JGI IMG/M metagenome (GOLD analysis project Ga0065711, IMG submission 59098) | Hoatzin crop microbial communities from Cojedes, Venezuela - Epithelial fraction 12 v2 (version 2) | ecosystem: Host-associated > Birds > Digestive system > Esophagus > Crop | place... | reverse complement strand
CTTACTGCAAAAGCCAGGGGCGCAAGGACAGGGAGGAAATTTCATGGTGTAATTGCACAGAAGAACTGATGCGTTGTAGACCACGTGCAGACATGATTTTAAAAAGTAGCTGGTGATTTTGGGTGCCACGTGGAAGAGCTGACAGCCTGAGACATCTTCAAGTGATTTGACTGTTTCAGTTTTGGAAAATGAGACACCTGTAAGCCCTCTCAGGTTTGGCGGGCATGACCCCCTCCAAATTTCTAGAGCCAGAGCCAACCTAATGATGGTCTCTTGAAGACCTTGGTCTCCATTTCTGAAGCAAGTGGCCCGAGGGCGAGCTCCAGCTGCAGCGTGTGGTAGTCCGTATCTCCACACAACGCCCAGCCAGGCTCCGCAGGGACCCACGGACGCTGCCGTAGCCCTTATCCCCAGCAAAGGCAACTCTCTGGGTGCCAGAGGCGGTGAAGGCCACGCTTTAGCAATACTCTGCTGCTCTCACAGGGCTATTGCTTGCTCATTCCCTTTGAACTTTCCCTTCACAACCCCATTAAGAGCACCCCGACTCCTCCAGAAACTTCCATCAGGACAGTCCGTGCAGCAGCGAAGACGCAAATAAATCTGCAGGAAACCCACCCCGGTGCAGAGACTCCCCCGAGATCCCCGCAGATGGTGAGCGTGCACACACGCTCTCTGCAGGGCTCCCCGTTGGAGACCGGCCACCAAGCACCAGTCCTCGCAGCAGCCGTGCCGCCCGACAGCTAGCCTGGCCAGGCCTGCAAAGGCTGACAAGCTGAAGTTTGTTAACATTTAACCTCGCTTAACCCTTGAACTTGGGCTACTTTCAGCTGCCCCGAGACGACTGATAAAAGACCCTGCATGGCATCGCTAATTTGGGGGGCAGTGCAAGCTGTTCGGGTTCCTGCATGCACATATGGAAGAGCTTCGGAGCGTCAGATCCAATACTTGATGGCTGTATCAGCAAAGGTGTAATGAAATTCACCTTATTGCTCCTTGAACACATTAGATTTAAGACTCTGTAGAAGAGGACTCCAGTCTCGAGGCCACTATTTTGTTAAAAACTTGGAGAAGTAATTTTCCCGCTTGTGCTATTAAGCATGTGGTTTTCCTTATTTCGAAATCTCACTTTGCCTGGGCATATGTACATCCATATATCTCACAACACATGTATGGAAACCATACACAATAACAAAATAGCCTTATGTACTGTTGAGGCTGGTTTTAAAATTTACAGGGTACAACCCTCTTTTTTTTTTGGTTGAAAAGAATAATTTTAAAACAGTTCCATATAGTTAATGTAGTGTTTGGCCTTCCATTAAAAAGATACTATTAAACCAGTCACAGGAACACTAGCAAGTGAGTAAATGTTTAAACCACAAATCTCCCTGAAGTCCTATGGGAAGGAAGGGGGTGGGGGGCTCTACCAGTTCCAAAATGGCAAGATCGTATATCAGAGGTGAATAATAATGTGCAAAAAATATATTTCAAGGAATAACACAAACTAGGAGGGGTGGGAGAGAAAGGACTTGAAGGGATGAAAAAGCTTAGTGCCAGGAAATATTCTTGAAGTGTAGGGGTGACTGGCTTGCTAAAAAAGTGGAAAGAGAGAGACAAAGAAAAAGAGAGAGGGTAAGAGGAAAAGGAAAAAAGAAGAAGATGAAGAAGAAGAAGGAACAAAGAAAAAAAGAAGGAGGAAAGAAGGAAAGAAAGAAGGAAAATAAAAAAAAGAAAAAAGAAAAAGGAAAAGAAAAAAGATGAAGAAAAAGAGAAAAATCTAAAGAAAAATAAAAATAGAAGGAAAAGGAGAGGAAGAAAAGAAAGAAGGGGGATTGAATGGGACCAACGTAGCGGGGTGAACACCACCCTGACTGTAGCAATGCAAACGAGGCCTCGCCGAAGTGGCGTGCATGAAGCGCGACTGTATATTCCACACACGAGACAGTTAAAAATTTGAACATAAGGTAGCATTTCCTTTATCATATCCCATAAAAATAGCAATTTGCTAAAGCCCTTGTAGCACAGTATGGAAGGTGGTGTATTTTACTGATAATGTAGAGATGACAGATAGTCCTATACTAGGAGGTTTCAATGGTGTCTTGCTGTATAGCATAATAAATTGTGAGGAGCAGAGACAGAGGACAGTGCAGGCACTGCTCCACCTCCAGTAGCCAAATAATTCAGCCCCGGCTCAGTAATTATGCTGTGTGAAAATATGGGATTAATTAGACTGGTACACTAACACACTGTAGTCTCATTAAAGGCTGAACAGCATTTTCATAGATACTGCCACTTGAACAGGGCTGCTGCTAATGTGAAAAGACAAAGTCTCCTCTTTTCACACTCCTTGCTTATTATCTTACTTAAGGCCACTTAAGCAAACTTCCAAAGGCAGCCTGGCAGAAAGCCCTTTGTGGGATTTATTTTGTTATTTTACCTGTATGCCAGGGAAGCAGGAGGCAAAAAAACAAGGGGAAGTGCTAACATTAGCAACAGCAGCAAATCCTCCCTTTGCACCAAACAGACTTTCTTCTTGCCTGCCTTCTTTCTTATGTTTTTCTCTCACTCTTTTGGGGAAGGAAGCATGGGGTGGGGGGGACAATGCAGGGGAGGGATGTCTCAAAGGGCAAGAGATAAAAGTTGTCCCCCACAGCAAGCCCCAGGAGTCTGATGTCAGTTGAAGGGGGTCAGACTCCCTGAGGGATTTGCTCAGCCGGACGGGGGGGACAGGAGCCCCGTGCCAGCGCCGCAGCCCGACGGAGGAGTGCTGGGCTGAGACCTGGGTCTTTTGAACCCAGAGGTGATTACCGAGCCAGAAGTCAAAGTTTATGCTAAACGGTTACCGTTTCACTAGCTTTTATGCACAGAGAAGAACCTCCTCCCCGCTACTCCAAGCCACCAAAAAGGTCTCCGTCGCCCAGCAAGCACAGATGTTGCCACGCTTCCAATTCTATCTCCGCGGCTTCTCACAAACTGGTTTCAGGAGGGAAAGATGGCTGTAGTGCAGCCTCTGCTAACCAAGCAGCTCTCCTCCGTCGGCTCCCCGTGTTGCCCCCGCTGTGCATCCCCGGGGGTCCCTGCCCCCCACCCCCCTGCCGCCCCATGGCTTTGGCCCAGCTTGGGGACACCCGGGGATGCTCAGTGCTGCCGGGGGCAGGTGGGAATTGGGGCTGGCATCATCCAGTGGCTCCCGACGGGGAGCGGGTTCGATCCTCCCGCGTTTTAATTCTGGGTAAGTGGTGGGGATACAGCCTGCTGCACGGGGAGCAGACTGCCACAGGGGTGTTAATGTATAAAGCTTGTCCTTTAAAATTAACAGGCCTCTGTAAAGACCTGCTTCACCCTGCTCTCGGGAGAGCTATTAGAGCAGAGAGAGACTTTACCACATACGTTGGAAGGAAGCGGGGGGTGAGAGCGGCAGGAGAGGAGCCCAGCGTATCCTGATGACAGACAATAATAGAGGTATCTGCGCAGAAATACTGTGGGCTTGGAGATGCCTTTGAAAGAGGCGACTGCAATATTGAAGTCGGAGAAATAGCTGACGTTGAATAGACTGAAACCTGCTTTGTGGCTTAACAAAAGTGGGCAACAGAGAGAGGCTGACATGAAACAAGTCAGTTTGCAGCAGGCTCTAAGGTTAGCATCATTAGCAGAGGGGAAAAATGATTAGCAGTAAAAAGCGAGACATTAAAAAGAGATTTAAAAGGAGAGCTAGAGCGAGCTAGGGGATGGGGGGGTGCTTTATTTGTACCTGAGGAAAATAAAAGAGATTCCTCCCAGACACATTTGAATTCTCTCTGCTGCCTTTGCACACAGAAGTTTTATGAATATTTACCTTTCCCATAGTTTGGGGAAGGATAAATTCTTTGGCACTGCTATTGAAATCTGAGACCAGTTTCTCCTGCACGTATGCAAATCACTTGTGTGAAGTGAAGAGCCAAGAGCATCCCAAATAACGTCCCTCTCACAGGTAAGCGCTTTTTCGCTCATCTGTTTAAATGTGGGGTGATCGACGGCCAGGGTTGCTGGACCTTGCTGGTCTGAGTTAGGTTCGTCAGATTCAGCTTTAGCTCGTTTAGTGTGGAAACACTTGGAAGGGCTTTAGCTCTCACGTGACAATGTCACATTAAATAAATAGTATTTAGGCTCCCAAGTCTCACTAGCGCATTTGAAACCATCACCTCCTGACTCCCGGCAGGTATTGCTTCAGGGCCTTCATCCTGAGATGGGGACAGCGTGCGGCCAGCCAGGTCTTCTCAATGTTCACAGTCAGCGTCAGAGGTGTTATGCTGTGGATGAGGGATGGGGAGTTTAGTTGCTGGTGTCAGGAGGCTTTTTAAATATGTGTTCTGGATCACAAGCGTACTCACATTGCACTGCCCTCACCGAGGCCGGCAGGCAGGAGCAGCGTGGCCACGGAAGGGCTCGTGCCGGCCAGCCGTGCGCGTGCTGGTGCTCTGCGGAGTGACACGTCAGCCAGGACCCTCAGCCAGGAGCCAGCAACCGCGCGTCTGCTGTGCTCCCCGGCGGGACAGCCCCCAGGGCACGGAGGGTGAAGGTTGCAGAGACGGCCTCCAGAAACCCCGCCGGCCGTGTTCCAGAGCGGGCACAACCAGCGCGTGATTTATTGGCTTTTGCTCGCTATGGACATGCTAGAGTAGCTCCCTGCACTGACTGAGGCTGCAAAGCTGCACGCGTGGTCTCTGCACATGTGTATCCGGCACTCCCGAGGAGCAGAGGGCATTCTGGTGCTGTGGCTTTCACTCCATGGTGGAAGAGCGGACCTAAAGTGGCATTCAAGCCAGAGCGCAGCCCCTCTGCCAAGAGCCGGCCCCAGCAGCATGGGCTGTGCTCAGCCCATGAAGGAAGGGGTCCTTCCCCGAAATAAAGACATCCATGGTCCAGCCCTCCTTTTTGCCCTCCCACACTTGGGCCCCTGGGAAGCGAAAGTACAAACTCCCCTGCTCCACTGCTGGGGGTTGTCTCACCCTCCGCCCCGCAATTTGGCTGGAGACCCGGGGACCTCAAACCCTTCTTAGCTAGAGAAAGGAGAAAAGGCAAGTACGATAGCTGTGTCGTGAGTTACGTGCAGCAAAGTGGGCAGCCAGCATGTCACATCGAGCCCCGTACATCTAACGTACTAAATGCTTGCCTTACAAAAGTCTGGCTCTCTCAGGCACAGAGTGGCCACCACCCAGCTGAAGCCTCACCCATGGGTCTAGAGGAACCCCCACGCACCCATGCCTGTGCCCCAGCAGCCCCAGCAGCTGGCATCGTCCCCTCCACTCCTCCTTCCCTCCATCCCTCTCCTGCTCTTCAGGCCACAGGGCCATTATGCTACTCCTGGTTGGGCTGGTGCCACCTCAAACAAGCCACATCAAGATGGGCTCACAAGAAGAAGCCCCAGAAGAAAACAGGTGGGATGGACAAAGCGGTACCCCCCCATTCCTGGGGGAAGACTCCGATCCTTACAGCAGGAGCTCCTACCTCCATCTGAGATCCCCCTTCCCAAATCGGAGTCCATCAGGGGTTAAACAGAGCCACACAGGTGAAATCCCACGTGATACTGCACGCTCCTCCCTGAGTCACGGTAGCAGCCTGCTGTCATGAATGCAGCCGCAGCACAGAGAAAGTGCAGGGCGCAGGATTAGGGGCAGGGAAACTTCTAACTGCCAGTGGGCTGCATGTGAAATGTCCAGAGCTGGGCTTTCCTCCTGCTCCCCACCCTGAGAGGTTGCAGAGTCCCATCCTCCCCAGCTGTCTAGCTCTGGTGTTTGTCTAAAAACCGGGAGGTGAAAGCAAAGTGTGCTAAACCCTGGTGCTGTACAGCACTCAAGCACACGGTTGTCTTGTGTCCGCCGAGCAAGCGCGTTGGCTGCAGGGGCACTGCTCGTGGCCGTGGTGTACGTGGCTGCTCACCGCCTGAATCTGCTCCTGGTTCACCACACCGGCACAAGCCTGGGAGACTACAGGTAAAATACGAATGGAAGGAAATATAGAAATGCAATTCTGACACACCGGCGAAAGAAAATGAGTGCCGATTATGAGAGCTGTCAGCTCCATCCTTCTCTCATCTCGTCGTGTCTGTGTGAATAGAGAAATCAAATTAAAAAGGCCTGAATGCATTCAGGAACCCAAAGGGGAACATATTGATCTGCAGATAAGGTCAGATACAGGCCCTCCAGTTTTTGAGCAAGGGGGAGGAACTTCAGATGTGTATGGACGAGGGAGAAAGTATCTCCAAGGCTGGCCAAAAGGGGACCCTCCCTGATGTCCTTTCTCATAAGAAATACGTTTCAAAAGTTAGATAACAAAAACCAGCTGCCTTGAATGTCTATAGGCAGCACACCCCTGGGCAAAACTGACAAACAGTAGTCTTCAGACAGCCTCTTCCAAGTGGCAATGGAAGGAAATAAAAATGAGAAGGGCATTAGCTAACCACAGCCCAGGAGGGCCACGCGAGGCGTCCCCCATCCCCTGGCAGTCGCCTGGAAAAGGGACACTGGTGGACCTGAGCTCACGTCCGTGGAGAGCAGAGAGGGACCTGATTGCCCCTCTAAGCCAAAAGGAGTTTAGTTAGCAGAGTCAAGAATATCCATTATCTCAATGCCCCAACTTCTTCATCAAACCTCTTTATCTTCTAAGAGTGTTCAGACTAAAAAGTTATTAAAATACCATTTTGTCTGTCTGTCCCTTGTTATTTCTGCATTTCATCTCAAGGCCCATCGCTGCTACTTAAAGGGAAGAAATAGGGTTTTGACCGGAATAATGACAATTTGGAGGCCATCATTTTACTCTGTTGAGAATCTACGCTTTTTTCTGATATAGGTGAATTCAAAGGCTGGTGCTTAGATCTCAGACAGGATAAAGCCAGTGTTTGCTTGAGCAGGATTTTCTTTGGGAAGAGTACGTCTTTTGGTAATTGCAGAATGACATATGGGTCTGGAATTATAAAGAGAATTTTATATTTAAAAAGCTATCTCCAAGATACGTGCTGCTTTTACTCAGCTATAAGCTAAGCAAAACACAGAGAGAGAGAGAGGGAAAGAGAGTGAGAAAGGGAGAGAAAATGAATTAGCTTGAACTTTTGCTGAGATAAATATGGCCTGATCTTTTAAGTTCAGTTCATCCAAGCAATCTCACTGAAATCAGTGGGGTTTCACCCACGTACTTGGAAGCAGACCTTGCCCCATATGGCTTAGCAATAAAAAATTGCTCTCAATACATTAACTAAATGTGCCCGCAATTAGCGACGGGGCTCAGGGAAGTACCGGCCTCTCCTGGCTCTCCACAGCCCCCTCCGAAGTCGTGTGTTCTGCGGCTGAGTCGGGATCGGGTGCCCCTCTGCCTGGGCACCCCGAGCCCCGCCGGCTGCGGGCACTTTTGGCAGGGGCTGCAAGACCCCCTGGAGCGAAGCCAGCTGCCGCGGCCTGGCGCATTTGGCTGGAGGTGACCGTCCCACCAGCGTGCTCGCTGTACCCGAAGAGCCACGGGAGACCACGGCGCAGGGGGAAATGCCTCCGCTTGGCGCGCCGGTCCAGCAGTGGCAACGTTGACCCAACGTACGCAAAGCAGCAAGGGACAAACTGGTCTCTGGTCTGCCTGAAATTGTGCCCAACAGAGAGAAAAAGGGTGCGAGGGCGTGTGAGGCGAGCGGAGGGTGGCTGCGTGCCTCCCTCCCTCTGCCCCAGCCCCCAGCTCTCACCGCTTCTTTGCCGGGGTTTCAGGTCATCTGCTTTTCACAGGCGTTGAAAACTAGTGGGAAAACTGAAGCCTGGTTGTGACTGGAAGCTAATGTAGTCTACATGCAGCAGACATCTAATATGATGTTATTTATTCCCATAGATCTGTTTATTTTGTTTTCAATTTACCAAACCCTGTGACACATTCCCAAAGGTGCCTTGTTGTACAATACGTTGCACACAGTAAGATATTCAGCCTAATTCACTCTTTGTTTTGTTTCAGTTCAGCTGCATGAGGGCACAAATGCGTCTGTGTTCTATCTTCTCCCGTGACTGATGTTGCAGACTATTGCCATAGGGTTTTGTGAAATGGGATCTTAGTTAATCTAGGGCATTGTCTTTGTAGTGCTAAATTCTTATTTGCAAACATAATGTTCTGGCGTCAATGCAACAGGGGAACATTAGTGATTTTTTTTTTTTTTTTAGTTCAGAATAGACTGTATGTATGTGTTTTTAATAAACTTCTATTCCACAGCTTTTCCTCCCTGTTCTGCATTTGATCTGAGACATTTATAACACATTGCATCATGTCACACTGATGTCTTTAGCCAGTCAAGCCAAATATTCATAAATCCCATGTTCCCAAACAGAAAATGTACAATGCTAAGGAGAGAAGGACCTGATATTTTTCAAAGCATCCACAAGAAGGCAATTCCAGCCTTTCAACATACACACACGTACAGATACACACATACAGAAAAGGTTTTTAAAAAAAAAAATCTCTGTCCATAGCCTGTTCTCAGCCTGGAAGGATGGTATCATTTAGAAATCAATGGCTTCTCTTTGCACTTCATTGAAAGCTCTCATGTTTTCATTTTTCTTTTATTTCAGGAACGTGTTGTTATTCAGTATACTGAGGACCTGGTCTGAGGAACCGGAGCAGAATGGAGAATTCCAAATTGGATGATATTACAAAAGCGTGCCGCAGACAAAATTTGATGTAAACAGGATCTGGAAGAGATTTGATGAGATGGTGAAAAAAAGAAGATGGGATGCAGATTCATTAATAAAACAGCCCGTGGCTAGTGAACATAAAGCCTGATTGATCACAATTACTGCAGTTCATAACTGGAAAACCAGACGTCGGAGGACATACATAAGTCGGTCTGAGATCGGAGCCGAGCCTCGTTTATTTACTGGGTAGCAACTACAGACATCCAGCTCTTGCTCGTGATGGGTATGTTTCCACAACAGCATTTAAAGTGGTTTAATTTTCACTTCAGCAAGCTTTCAGACTGTTTATCAAAAGAGCCTTCTTAGAAACCCGCTTGGATGAGGAAAACAGATCTCCCACTCGTGCCCCCCGGTGTGCACACGCTCGTGTCTGGCATGGCAGAAATGGGCGCTTCATGTTGAACAAACGCTGACCGCCTGTCGGGCAAGCAGAGGGCTCCCCACCACCAGCCATCACCGCGGCGAGCTCTGCTCATCCCCGTGGAAGTGCAGGCGAAAAAGGCCCCGGGAGCTGCCCCGTGCCCAGCGGGCGGCTGAGTGCCGGTGTTCGGGGAGCAACCACGGCTGGCAGGTCAGCTAAGGATCTCCTCGTAGTGACACCCACATCCCAAATCCTGCCTCTCCCCTTTGGGCGAGCTGCTGTACACCCAGTGGAGACACCCCCGTGCAGTATCATTGCCTGTACGTTTAATATCCGTATGAACTCCATGCTTTGTGTACAGAAATGGAAATCTGCTCTTATGTGTCAGCAGCAGGAACCCCCAAAGCCAATGGGAGCAGTCAGGGGCCAGGAGAGGAGATGGGGCGCAACCGAACAAACAGAGATGCTCTTTTCTGCCCGGTACCCGCATCACCCCCTGATATCTGGTTTGTGGGCATGCTGAGCACACTCACAGAGAGAGACACCAAAGGCCACGATGCAGCATTAGAGAGGTGGTACGATGGTCACACACCGGGGACATCTCCACATTGACCAAAGTCGAAGAGCTTTGGAAAGATAATGTCTATGTGAGCTCAAATGAGGTGCCCCCGATGGTTGGAGATCTTCCTCTGCACTCTGTAGTTCTCCATCTGTGACAGAGGAAAAATAATTCCTCATGATAGGGTTCCTCCTTAGTGAGGTTAAAGGAGGACAAGGCTGTGAAGGGTTGGGAGGCACTCAGATTCCAGAGTGACAAGTACCAGAAGAAATGTCCATAGAAAATGACTCACCCTGCCCCTGGAGCAGGCTTTCAACAGCACGCAATAAACTAGGCGCAGGGCCACCCGCTGAAGGGTGAAGAGAGACTCTGGAAGAGCTGCACATTGAGTGAGCCCCGGCACACCGTCCGTGGCATGGCAGAGTGCGGGGAGGACGCTGGGGTGCAGCCACGCACCCACGCCAGGGCCAAACCACAGCTGGGCCGCTCGGCAGGAGCCTCTCTGCGCTGCTGAGGTGCCACAGAAGGAAGCACGGGCTGAGCCGTGAACCCGCCTTAGAAGAAGAAAGGAGAAGAAACGGATTCCCACATCTTTGTGGGGGGCTTTGCGAGCTCGCCACTGGAGAAGGGCCAGTTTTGGTCTCTCTTCAGTAGGAAGGCCCAGCCAACGGGGGCAAGAGGAACGAGGACAAACCCAGCACCCAGCGCAGCAGAGCAGGCTGACAACAATTTCCGCTGCGTTAGCACTTTGCCTGTCGAACCTTGGAGCCAGATGCTAACAGACTGCAGGAGCAAATGAGTGTGGTTATCTTATCTCCCTGACTCCAACAGGCGTGTTGCCCAAGACTTGGCTCCTGCGCCTCGGCAGCAGGCTTTTGCTCACATCGTCGATCTGCCACCGACCCCGTCACGACCCAGTGCGACACACAGCTTCTACAGCAGAGTGGTCCGTGGCAGGATTACCAGTTATGTGTCAAGGCTGTTCCTGCCAGGGCCAGCCCTCTACCTGCAGGAACAAGAAATCCACTCATGCAATTGAGAGAAAATAGTAATAAAAAGGGGTCAGGGGATCTAGAAGCTCTCCCAGGTCACTCAGCATTTCTCCAGCGGATCCAAGCTCCCAGCTACTAGACAGAAAAGCTCCTGGAAATTCCTGCTTCCATTTGCTCTAAATATCTGCAGTACCTGCTGTGCCTAAATTTTCTCACCACACCTTGCATATGGATTTAAGGCAGGAGTCTGAGCAGAAACACCCCTGGCAGCGTCTAGCTGCTCCGAGCCAAAGCAAGGCAGCCATCCTGGTGTTTCGGCTGCATCCCTCTCGGTCTCCCTTCACCTGCCCTCCCCAGCGGGCTGCTGCCAGCCGGCAGTGCCATTGCCTTCTGCTCGATGTGCCACAGCAGCCTCAGCCCCTCTGCTGCCCCAGCAAGAGCAGGCGCTGGGCTTGGGACATAGACTTCTCTGAGCACCCAGGTGCAAACACAACCCCAGACCTCCCTTTGCTGACTCCTTCTTAACCTTGAGTTAAAGCAGGAGAATAAATCAGCTGAGAGGACAGCCAGATGTCCCTAGCAAGGGAAAAATCCTCCTGGAGCCGGGCATCTGGATTTCACAGCTACCAAACACCAGCAGTCACCACCATATGCTGAGCAGAAAACCCAAACATGTTGCACACCCTCAGTGACAGAGGAATGCGTTGGCAGACGGAAGAAGCTTAACAGGATCTGGGTGAAAGTCCTGAAACTCTCTTGCAAAGGCTTTACTTGCAACAGAAACGAGTCCTTTCCTTCCCCTGGTGACCCTCTGTCCTACCTGGACGGGACGTGTGTCTTCTCTGTGGGTGTCTCCCCTTGGGGGAATCCGGAGGTGTCAGAAGCCCGTTCCTGACCTGGGGTCTCCTGCAGCACCGCTCTTGCTATGGCCAGGTCTTCAGATGCTGTGTCCTGCACGGCACAGCAGGGTCGCTGAAGGCAGCTGTGAAATTGCTTGCGTCTGCCGGTGCGTCGGCGGGGAATGAGGGGGAACAGAGAGTGGAAGGGAGCTGGATTTGGGTCATGGGTGTGTGCTGGAAAGGCAACAGGTTTCGTCTTTCTGTTTTGTCTGCTCCTCATCTCTCAGCTCCTGTATGGCTTGGCTATGTGTGAGCAGTCGTTGCTTTCGGTTCTCAGTAATCCAGTTTTATTTCTCTTTCAGAAACTCCTTGTAAAGCTCATTTCCTAGCAGACTAAGGATCAAAGGTTCTGCCTCCTACCCTTGGATTTGCTCAAATTTTAGTTCTCCTTTGTCTGACCAGATGTCCCCTGGTGACACTCAACTTACCCAACCAGCCCTCCCAAGGAGCTGGATGACTTTCCAAAGCTGTCCGTTGATCGTTGCATGGATCCTGAAGCTCATGGCTACTTGCACGGCAAGGGGTGCAACCCAGTGGAGGGCAACAAACCAACCACCCGTTCTTCTGCTCCCTGCGTATCCAGGTGGATCATTCATGGACACGCCAGACTGGTGACAGGAGCCTGTGTGCAGGACCTCCCAGAAGCTGAACCAACATACGGAAAAGCTGCAGTAAGGAATGAGGATTCAAAGCAGTAAGAGTGATCGGAGGCTGGGGGAATACGGAAGAAAAGCCACCTTGGCATTTAGCTATTGCTGCCCAGGGGCTTGCTGTTCTTACTAATAAGAAACTCCCGGAACCCGATGGTCCTCGGTTAACACTGACCTCCAGGGCAGGGCTGCGCGTTACAACTGGTCATTCGAAGTAGCCTTGACAAATGGGTTGCTGCCAGAGGACAAGGATGTATTTTAAGCAAGGTCAGGTGTCCTGTTGTGTTGTGGGACATAATCCTAGCTTGTGTACTAGTCGTCTGTCACACTTCCGTTGCGTGATACACGCTGGATCTTCCTGCCTGCCATGGATCTTCCTCCCTCCACCACTGCTCCCACATCCTTGACCATCATTTAAGAATTTCCTCGCAGAACAATGGCAAAGCTAGTTTTGTACAAATGGAGTCGTTGGAAGCTACTCTTTCATGCTCTTCCCAGTCAAAAATTACCTTCTGATGATGGCAAAAAGCCCATCACACTCTATCATTCTGAAAATTAAAAGTTTTAAGTATTCATTGTATTCTTTTTTTTCCAGTAAAAGAAAAGCCTGGCCTCCTTTGCTGGGCATATTAAATACCTCATTTAAATAGCTGAAAACCAGCAGCCCTTTAAAGAAGTACCTAACGTGCGCAGCCACAGAAGAAATTAGTCTCTGGCCGAGGGCTTTCTGTTAGCTTTATTTAATACATATAAAAGGCTTTGTGTTGCTGTCTCTGTTACACACACAAGGCAGATTCCACAGTGGACTATCCCTGGTCTTGCACATCTATTTTCTCCATAGTGTTACTTACTATTCTTACAAAGGATCAACAGCCAGGCACGTGCTTATATATTTTGAAGAGCGTATTTCCTCATGCTCTACGAGAGATTTCTTTGAATACCCTTGTATGGTTTGCAATTGTGGCCTTGGAAGTTTTAACAATATTTGTTTCAAATAAGTTTATTTTTGTATGATTGATTGAAATCTCAAGCTGCAATTAAGAAAATTGCAGCGAGAACCATTAAAGGGATAGCGTCATTTTCTCCCCTTTCCACTAAAATGTCAGGTTTCAATGTCACTGCGAGATAACCCAACCGCGTGCTTGTACACCGTTCACCCGGGCTGGAGTAAGCGTAAAGCCGTCTGGAGTACTAATTACAAATGACTAGAAATACTGACACGCGGCAGAAGGAAAATGAAAGGCCCCAGTCCTTCTTACTTGGCCGCCGAGGTGTATATGGACAGCGATGGGGGTTACTGGGAAGCAGTCTCTTTAGTAAATACACAAACATCCATTCCCACTTGTAGATCAGCCTCGGTCCCTCCCCCATCTCCCTCTGTCTCTCTGCCCTTTCTTTCTCTCCAATTATAAACCAGCACCAGGTTTTCTCATCAGCCATCTCCATGTCTCCAAATGGCTTTTCAGTGTCAGGCCTATCAGGAAATTAACTCATCACGCAGTGACAGCTGCTAATTTTTTCCCCTTACATGTCAGATGGATCGCCTGCTGAAGCTAATAATGAATCACCAATCCCTGATTAGAAGGTGCTTCCGAAACATATAACTGCCATCTGAGCTAACTTTTTTCTTCATATAAAATGATATCACCCTAGAGGAGTAGAAAACGAATTGTATTCTTCAACAAGATGGAGCAGGGGTAGGCTGTTTAAGCGAGCCGTGTGCTATCTTAAATTATGGGCTAATATTGCACAGTAAAATAAGTGAAAACTCACGGCTTTTTTTTATTTTGCCAAATGAATGACCTTTTTTCTGTTACTTAATCCTCTCACTAGAACTAACTTTGTTTCAAATTTCAGGACCGGTTTTGTCTTCATCCTCCTCTCTTTTTCATTCTGTTTACAGGCAATCCACGTGCGCACACCTTAGCGCATCGACCACTGGCTCTGCCTCGCCCCGCTCCCACAGCCAAGCGCAGCGGGCTGGCGGGCACAACGCCCTGTAGCTGTGGGCACTTTGGGTTGTGTTGGCTTTCGGGCGGGTTTTTTTTTTTAGTTTTGTTTTTGCTATAGGAAACGTTTCTCTAAATACAGTTTCCAGCTCTGTCTTATCTCCCATTTCTCTCCAAAGATGGAGCCTGAATTCAGGGGCAGGAGACGCTGCCTCAGGAGGTGTGTATCTCCTTCTTAAGAAACGGAGGGGGAAACTGCTTGCCAGAAACATCCCTTCTTCCTCTGGTTTTGTTTTCATTTAGGGGTTTCTTGTTCACTTTTGAGGTTATTTTTTTTTGTAGGTGTTTTTTTTTCCTTCCCCCAGCATACAAGCTCAATGCTTCCTAACATTTTTACCTGTTTGGCACTGTTCACAGTACGCTCCGACTCTGTTAGTGCTTACTCAGAACGGATAACAAAAAGGAAATTAAGCCAATGGCTCCGGCAGTCAGAACATCAGAAGGCAACGGACTGACACGGGAATGCTGTGCTCCCAACGACCGCTTCCGTGACAGCGCAGCCCTTGATTTTTCCATGAGCCGGGCAACTGGAGGTGTTCAAACCAAACACCAAACCACGTGTTTAGAAGCGCGTGGCTGCCGGGGCTACACGCCCTCTGAGACCCAACACATTGGTTGTTCTGCTGCGCTCCCGGGGTGGGTGCTACCTGTGGCAAAGGGCTCCCGCAGCCCCCGAGCCCGCTCCTCGATGGCCCCAGGTGCCTCGCCGGCCCCTTGTGTGGCCCTCCTGGGGTTCAGCTCCCTTCTGGATGCTGCTCTACCCCGAGAGCCCCCCTCCGCCACCTCCTCCCCTGCTTCCCAGGGATGGCTGGTGGACCCACGGGGCGATCCAGCTCATCCCCTCCCAGCTCACGACACGGCAGAGCGGCAGGAGCTCAGGCAAATGCCAGAGATGAGTTTCCCCAGCCCTGTCAGAGCTCTGCTGCAGCCTCGATGGCGGGGGTCTGGCAGGGAGCAGCTTCGCGCGGGGAGTCCTTTGGCAGGCTGTCTGCACCGGAACGAATGTCACCCTCGATTCTAATGTTACACTTGTAGGGCACTAAGAAGTTAACTTTAAAGTGCACATTAAAAAGAAGAAGGAGGCAAGAAAAGAAAAAAAACCAACAAAGTCCTAGAAAAATATTAGCTCTCCTGATCAGGCTGCACTCGGAGAGAAGTGTCGTTAACCTGAGCTTCCAGGTAATTACAGCACGCGGCAGGTTAGTGAATCCTGTCCAACGCTCCCAAGCTCAGGAACACCTACCACCGCGGGGTTTTTTTTTTTATGCAAAGGTCTGCTCTTTTCATTGTGCATACAATGTGATTGCTGGTTTGACACTGCAGGCTACACTGGTTTTATGAAGGATTAAATGCCACCTGAGACATATTTATCCTAAATAAATCACAAATGGTAAACTGCAGCATGTCAGTGTCAACACCCTGTACTGCAGCAGAAAGGTTAGCCATACAGGACTCAGCACAGCGGAGAATTAGCATCCAAGCTGCAAGACCACAGGGCTACAGTTAACAGGAGGAATGATCAAGAAGAAATATTTCCACTGAAAAACATTCCGTTTTTTGAACATCTGTGGGAGTCTTGCAGAGGGCCATCATTTTGTAAAGGTCACCTTTTTCCTGATAACAAACGGGAGTTGATCCTGTCACTGTTTGCTGAAGACAGTATTTAAGAGTAAGTGAACAGCCTGTCACTTTTAAGAAAGATGAGCAAGTCAAACTCGGCTAATTATGAATCTCGATGTCTAACTTGAAATTTACTTTTTTGGGGGTTTGACAAAGACACAACCGTAATTCCTGGAAAATAATAAAATTTAAAAAATAATAATAATAAAAAGAGATGAAAAGACAGCAGGATTTCCTAGCCCCAGAATGAAGCGCCTTTTCTCAGCAGCTCTATCAGAAAATACATTTTTAAACAGTTGCTTCAGGAAGGAACTATTGTTTTACCTCACCCCAACTTTCTAACAGTTGATAATTTTACGATATTAAACATGATAGGAAACCCAGTTATCTCTAGAGTCAGCATGGCTTATACCCTTAACACACAATTATATTAAGCATGCATGAGGCACACTTCAGAAATTAGATTCTTTTATCTTTATCTATCTAGCAAGCTAGAGAAAGGAAAAGAGAAAAGAGAAGATGCGCAGACATAACAGATAGCATTCGTTTGCTCCTGCTGAATGCCAGCTCTGTTTATTGCTTAATATTAAAAATCACGATGCTTTATTTTAATGCTAACATTTTATTTGAAAGACAAAAAAAATAATCCCCAAACCTCGCCAGTTCATATTTTACAATTTTTTTAAAGAAACAAAAGCAGTTGTATCATGAAACAAATCTTTTCAACATGAACTCGTATTGAACAATTGCAGTATATCCACAAGTAAATAACTGACATTCTGGACTAAGCAAGAAATACAAGGTCACCTTTTTTTTTCTACTTGTTAATGTCAATGTCAGAATTTTCTCTAAAAACCCCCATAACATTTCAGAAGTTGCTTACAAAATGAACTGCAAAATGGTATTTATATGAAGCACTATCTATAAGAAAAGCAAAACGCTCACAGTGACAACATTTTCTTCCAAAAAATGCACATTTCTTACATAGGACTCTCATCTAAAATAAGTGGAAGTTACCGGCATCAGGTTCTTCCTCCCAAATACGTATAACCAAGAATTTTCTGAAGTGCAGGTTTTTTGAGCTCTTCTTTAGGGAAAGTCCTGCGTGATACCATGAAAGAGTAAGCTACTACGAAAAATTTTATTTTTGATGCAAAAAATAACTTGTTTTGATGACATGTTTTTAGCCAGGGATATTTTAAAGTAAGGTTCTAGACAGCAAAATGTCACCTTTTCATCTTTAAAGAAGGGCACCGACTACAGTATGTAAGCTTACCTGTTCACCTTGTTATTGTGGGTTTTGTAGTTTTTGCTTATTTATCTGTTCACAAAATACACAGTTTGCACGTAAGTGCAATTATTTTACTCCTGTGATTATGTCAGACAAAAATGACAGAAGGCAGGGAATTATCCTGAGATAAAACAACATTAAAAAAAAAAAAAAGACACGCAACAAAGAACGCAGTGAACAGAACAATACCTACACTTTGGGGGGGCTTTTTATCCTCTTTCGTGCCCTAATACGCTTGTTTTATAATAATCCCATATAATAATTCTTAGAGCTATTGTAACAAGATTGTACTGTCCTTTTCAGCGAATTCCTCCTAGCAGCTGACCTTCACCTCCCGCAGGGTGCATATGTGTTACCTGGCTAGGAGGACGCTGTATTGAGAAGGTTTTACAGAAAATGCTTCAGGAACACAGTGCCTACACGGATCTGGTAATTTCCAGCTATGCCCTGCATCTAGTCTAGGAGACGAAGCTCTTCATGCTTCTTGTAGTTCATTATCATCTCTCTGGCCCTTAATTACTTGTGAGCCACCCTCTGTATAAATGACCATGCTTGTTAACTGTTCTCCTGCTCTATCGGGGGATACAGCTTCTGCTTTTATAGCAGCACCATCCTGCAACATCCCTGGAGACCCAGCCGTCTCTATCACAGTGTGCGAGTACACTCCAGGCTCATCCTGCATCTCTGGCGGCAACTCTGTGACGATGTAGTGGGTTGTACCCTCAGAGAAGTCGCCATCAGAACCGTGAACCATGGCTTGAGCTATCTCTTCTGTGACAATAATCTGTGATATTTCCCCATCCGACTCAACTAAATCCATGTGTTCGCTCTGGACACTGAGCGCGTGGCTACCAGCTTCCTGCATAATTATCTGGGAGCCTTCTCTAGCTACCATATGCACAGTCCCTTCCTCATTTACTATGACCTGAGTGACACCTTCTTTCATCAGCTGGTCGGCTGCAGCCGTATCACATACAGCAAACTGTAATACTCCTTGGACCATTTTCTTGAAGGCAGCCTGAGCTCTCTCCTGAGATGCAATTATAGCCGATGGGTGCATGACCCGCGTCACTACTTCCATAGGTTTGGTATCTTCCTGAGTCTCCTGAACTTCATGGAACATTTGTATTTCTTGTCCCTCCGCACCACTAGGGATGCTGGGCGTCCCTGCGTTTGGCATTTGCAAGAAATCTTTGTGACTAGACCTGCATCTGTCAAGGAGTCCAGATTTGTTTTCCACTTCACCCAGCTCTGTTACGGCACAAAGCAGGGCATCTAATGCCGAGGAGGAGTCTGGAGGATGGACTGTAGCTTCAGAAGCATCTAAAACTTCTTGTCGCATTATCTGCTGCAGTACAGCGCTACTGGAGTCAGGAACCGCACCTATTCGAACGGCCTCCCCCATATCAGTTCCCGTCCCTTCAACCACCACCACCTGTGTTGCACCATCTGCTAACTCCTCAGTCAGTATCTGCCCTGGAACCATACTACTCACGTGTGAGCCGTTTGGATTTGTAGCTATGACTTGCCCGTCCTCTGTAATATGGACCACCCTGGCCACCTGGCCAGCCATTGCTAGAGTCTGCAGGGTAGCCGCTGCTGTTTCTTCCACAGAGGCATCAATTGCAAAGTCGCCATCGTATCCTTGAATAATAATAACTTGCTGAACTTCTTCAGGTGACTGTGGCTGTCTTCTGCTGCCCCGGAAGACCTTCTCTTTAACTGGAGAAACCTCTCCCAGTGCTGCTGCAGTAAAAGGACTCGTAGTTTCCACAAAGGTTGCTCCTTGCCCCTTCAGTCGGCACTCATAGGACTTGGACACAATGCCTACAAGATAAAATATGCTGTTAACATGGTATCATGGCAAATACCAGTTCATTACTTTAACAAATTGTAGCTTAAATGGAAAAAAATATTCCTCGACAATTTTGAGATTTCACTGGCAGAAAACACAGATACAATGAGCAAGCGAACAAAAACAATTTGCATGTTTTCCAAATAACATTTACAGGTTGAAATAATTGCTGAGTTTAACAATTCTGCAGCCTATTAACAATTTAAATGTGTTTTTTAAAATATGCTGTCTAAAAAAGCCCAGATAAACACAGTATACGGTTAAAAGCCACTACACATCTTTTATAGAAGATCCCATCAGTGATACTTCAGCACTTCAGTAATGAATTTTAGGATCATATATTACATTAAACATATCTGGGTGTGAAAAACTGTGGCTGATCATCTTAATACCCTGTTTTTGTTGGTGAGGTAATTGCCATGCTGTCATTTTGATGCCATTGTCTTCCCCTTCATTTCCCACCTAGCATCTTCTCCAGCACACCTGACTGACTCAGTCCCTAGCCTAGTTACCTAGAGAAAACACTCGGTAGCTTTCTTACCCTGAGCAGGATATTCTATAAAATATCATCCAGAGAAACTTCAACTACACTTCTTAATTCTTTCTACATGAAACCAACTAACAAACTAAACCACTTGTAACCTCCACATTCCAACTGCTTGCTCTGCCTCTCGGTCTGGTTTTGGGTCACTGAAGGTTTCCTTCTCAGTTCTCTTCACTAACAATAAAGCTTCAGCAAAGCACATGGTGCCCACAGCTGCACAAAGTCAGGCCCACCATCCTCACAGCACGGCCTCAGGGCTGCCTTCAGCATTTTTGGGAAGACACAGCTGAGAGCACCCTGTGAGCAGCTTTGCGGATGTCCGTGGCAGAGCAGCTCTACCACTCGCTGTGTCCCTGTGGCAGTGCCATCCTGGAGCACCCCTGCAGCTCCTGCTGGGAAGCGAGCTTTGGGCCACAACCAGTGCACACAGAGAGAAGAGCAGGTCCCGGACACTGAGAAAGAGGTGAGGGTCTAATGCCAGGCGGGTCTTGGGAAGGGTGATTAAGTCTGCGGTGCTGAGACTACCCACACCCACGCTCTAGTTTGAACTCACCTACACAAACTGAAACCACATCTCTGGAATAACAGGTGTAGCATCTTGTCACTAACACACATAGATACACCATTGCTTGTTTGGGATAAAACAAGCGAGAAAAAAAATTGACTCAGTCAAATCTCCAAGCCACCAAGACGCTTCTAGTGAACAATGTGCTCTGCTGAACTCAAGAGGCCAAGAAAATTACACTAAAGCTGATCTAAGGGGGCTCTTTCACCCAAAGCATGGAGCTGTCAGGCCCTGATCCCACAGAGAGCTAAACTGGTCTCTAAAATACAAAGGCTCATTTGCCCCAAGGTAAGTTCACACTTAGGAGCTGTCTTACTCCGAGACCGAGTACTTGGCATCTTGCAGCCTCTAGCAACTTGATATGCATATCAAGCTGATATTCCAAGATACCTCCGACGCCTAAAAGACTGAGCTCTTGCTGGCATCCATCTATCTATCTATCTATCTATCTATCTATCTATCTATCTATCTATCTATCTATCTATCTATCTATCTATCTTCTTTTCTATTACAAAGCTTCTGGTGGAGAACTGTACTGTGAAGAGCAAGAAGTAATTCTGTTAAGCTGAAAGGCTGCAAATCACCTTCACAAGTCTAAACCGATGTTATACAACTTTCCCCATTTTAGTTTGCAAGGCGGGTTATCTTTGGAAAAGAAAATTAACAATTTAAAGAACGATTAGAATGTTTCCAAGTGATGCTGCATGATAAATGTGGCACATGCAATTGAAGTACATTTTGTCAGGCACAAGCGAGAGGGAAGCTTACTGTGGTACGACTGGTTCTTATCCCCACTTTTCCTGTGTTCTCTGTAGGCACTGACATTCAAGGACCCCCCAAAGAGCAGAAAAATAGGAAGGGGAAATCAACATAAAATGACAATTATCTTAGCTCCTCCACTTTTTATAATAGAGTAGAAGTAATTAATTCTCTCAGGAATCTTGCTTTGTTGACATGATAAAAGAGGAGCCTGGCAGTGATGTGGCACAAAATCAAAATAACTCCACAAATCATGCATTTTCCACTGGATTTCAAAATCAAAATAACTCTACGATCATAATTTTCACACGCGCACAGCAAAATCATGACATCCTTCCCTTAAGATCACGATAATTTATGTACGGGACACAGCATCACTGCACTGAGGAGAAGCTCCAGTCTGGGTTAAAGGGAACGAGAAAGGAAATTCATCCTGTTTTTCTCTCCTCAGAGAAGTGCTGTACCCGTGAATCTATGCAACTCCAGTCTTGACTGTGCAATTGAAAGGGAAGTCTCCAGGGTGAAGAGCTATCCGGTGAATCCCTCGCAGCACTGATAATTATGCCATTCTGACTGCTTACTTAATCTATTTGAATCCAGAGGTGAGTTAAGCCACTTCCTGACCATTAAAGTAAACTACATGGGTAAATACTGCTGTCACTGAGGGGTGTGATGAAGCTTAACTACACCAACATCTTAACCTCCGCTCAGTGCAACCCCAGCTATTCCATCACAGTTCATAAATGCGATTGCAGGTCCATCTTTTGATTCAGCAATTTAATAACTTCGAGTGCTGTCAGTACTGCTTTGAAAAATGGCTCCTATAAAATGTAACAGCCTCAATCAGATTGTAAAAGATTCACCCACTGAAGATTCTTCCATTTCAACTATAATGAATTAATGTTGAGCTGTGTAGAAGTTCAAGTGTCATTTAAACTAATGTGAATCTACTGTAACTTTAAATTTTAACTGGAATATGACCAAGAATTTACTGGGAACATCAACTTCAATTTTAGTGATTTTTCATGGTAAATATGAATTGCAGATTTTACTGGTTTTCTTTTGTTTTAAAAGCGAACAGCCAAGTAGGGAAGATATTTAGAAAACAACATATTTTGAGGCTTAGCTGCTTTTTCGACTTTGGAACAGTGCATTTCTGTAATGGAGTGCTGCTATCCAACACAACGTTTGTAGGAATTTCTATGTATTTAAGGAACATGTCACATTATTAGACTGTATGTAGCAACAAATCACGTCGTCCTACTAAATCCAGCCTGCCTCTCACCCTGTCTTAAAAACGGGTAAAGAGAAGGGGTAAGTGTTGGCTGACATGGCAAACATAAGCTGCAATACAAGCCCGCATTAATATTGGGAAAAGTGGACTTGTTGCTGATTGCATGTCACGGCAAATTAAAAAGATACACAAATAGGCATTAAAATGACAAAATATAATGATACGAGAGCTCGTATTCAGACAATTTGTAAAGAGGTGTTTCATATCGAGGGGTGCAATGATCACAGAATTGGTTTCTTTCCAAGAAGTCTGTCATTTCAGCAGAGCCATTATTTATCAGTTGGAGTCCTGAGCGACTGTTAGTTTTTTATTTGAAAATGTCAGGATTTTTTAGACATTAAATCCATATTTGCAGGTTATTTTAATTCTCAGAGACCACAAACTCCCGAAATAGGGCTAGAAGAAATGCTTTGATGTTTAATGTGCTTCTGGGAAACTACAAATAGAGCTTAGTAGCTTTTTCCCTCTCTTTTCCTCAATACCTGACTTTCTTTTGTTTGTCTGTTTTATTCTTTTGTTACTGTCATCATTTGTTCCCCACAGAATAAATACCTTATTCTTTTGTTAAGCTTACATTTAATTAAAATGTACAGGATTTGCGCAGTAAACTCGAATGAAACAAATAAAACAAGGGCCCCCTCTCTTGAAGGCATACGTTGTGAATGAAAAATGTCATTACAGACTAAAAAATTTTGCAGTAAACAGGGCCTACAGAGAGAAGTTTCCCCCGTAATGACATCCATAAAATACACAAATGGCACTTTTAGTACCATCCTGAATATGGCATTTTCTGTGCTCTACACACAATCTAAATGGTTTGATCATAGAGCATAATACTCCATTGGGTTTATAGAACAATCAATGTTCCATAAAATGATGTATTTATCCAATAGTAGGCTCAGCAGTTACTGGTGTATGACATTGTAGGACACTGGCTTTGTACTGTTCAGCAGCACACATGCTGGCTGTAAAACTTATCTAACACTACTTCAACAACTTCATCTCATCTGTGTCAAGTAATTTGTTGAAGCCTCAGCTTGGTTTAAAAAAACTTGTAATAAAAATTCATAGAATTTTCAGGAGAATGAAAGCTGATGACAATAGAAAGGTCACATTGTGGCGCCACGCGCAGGGTCGGGGGTCAGCCGCAGTTCTAAAACAGAAAGTAGATTTCATGCATCGTGTAGCAGATAAAGATGGCATTAAGGAGACTTGTCTCAGAAAGAAATGCGTAATGCCTTAGGAAAGTCTGGGCTAATATTATATGTAAAGCACCACTTTGCTCTCGGCCGGCAGCCTCTTTAGAATTCTAGCCCTTCCCCAAAAGTTGCAGCAAGCGGTTGTGCGTGGTGAGGCTAGGCTGAGGACATTCTTCACACGGAGCACCTTTAGGACAAAGCAGTAAGTCATAACTGAAATAATCTATTAGGACGGCGGAAATGATCTGCATTTACACAGCAAGCTTAAACCAGCTATTTTTCCTTTTCTGCAAAAGTTCTAGGAGGCCTGATTTATAGCACCCTATTCAGCAACACTTAATTTTTCATACTTTGGTGATTAGGTATGTTATTTATTGACACATATGAATATTTGGTATCTACTAAAATGCGACGAATACTAAATAATGTGAATGCACAAAACATCTTTTCCTTCAATTAAATAATGACCCTCAAGGAATTTAAAATACATAGAAAATTCAACTTATATTGGGTATCACTTGAATGAGCAGCTGATTCTTTCATTTTTAAAGTTATTGTCTGCACGGCAGTACAATATTTTGAATGGTTCGGTACATCCACCATTCACATTTATAAAGAAATAATTTAGTCCTTGATCAAGCTCCAAGTTCCTGCTCTTTTTTTTGCTTTCCTATTTTTTAAAAATTATTTTTGTAATGATCTCAACTTTAATTAATTAAAGTGCAATCTAAGAACTGTGGCATAGTGTCATAACTTCGGGATTTCCTGGCTTTTCAGAGGCCATATTAATAAGCCACATTTTTCAGATCTCTGTTCCTTAACCAGAGGAAAAGCTATTCTTTCTCATTTGCAAAGTCTTTATGTGCAAGCAGTGCATGGGCCAGCGCTTTCTAAACCACCTAGTTAAGCTACTAAATAAGAGGCTGTGAAGGCTCATTCATGTCTTCTGCTGAAGGAAAGAAAATAGGATGGGTCAAACCAAGAAGTGAAATAAATCAGCAACCCAAAATGGCTCTGTCAGAACTATCATGTCCACAAAGGCAGCAAATATTTGTAAAGCAGTACCAATAAATATACCTATAGGGGACTTAACCAGCTCCCTAAGAGACATTAAAAAAATGCACCGTTGACACAAAGTATGTAAATCTCAAGAGATACCAATGCAGCAAGCTTTTTTTGCCTTTCAGTATATTATTACTGTAAAAAGAAAATGAAACAAACAAACAAACAAATTCCCAAATAACGTTCATAGTTCATTTTATACTTAAAAATCCGGTAATGTCATGTTTCAATCCTGAATCTCAAAACATCCCTGGCTTCTAGCTTTGTCCTTAACCACTTGATCATGTTTAGAAACTTCAAGGTCTTCTAAGAATTGCTTGAATAAAGGATGAAGTTTTAACCTTTCAGGTATCTTAAACAAAGCAGCAGATGTAAAAGGAAATATTTTTGTAATTTTTTCCTGCTTGTTATTTTTACCTCCCACACCTTAGAGGACTATGACAACAGCAACAAAAAGAAACAAAAGAAAAAACAACCACCAAAATAAACAGTTGAGCCATTCAGTTAGGGTGTTTTGGCAGTTTGTTTGGTTTGGTTTAGTTTCCCTCCAGTGTCCAATTAACCTTTGGGAAAAGGCCTTCTCTGTGAAAAATTTCAGTTTCTCTTTTCCTGCGCTCAAGGTCAAAAATGAACACTATAGAGCCCAGTGTTACAGAAGCTATGCAAATAAAAAAATACACATACCAAAACTCTCACTGATCACGGCAAACACGTACAGTGTTCATGTGCAGATTTTACAACTGCTTAATCCGCAGAGTAACTGATTTTCTTGTAGCCTGCTTTTCCTCTTTACCTGCTTGTCATCATGCAGGCGTGTCCTCTCCACTCCTACGTGTGAGCAAAAACCTCGCTGCGGCATTCTACAGCGACTACCTATATGGGCAAGCAGCATTATGGATGTACTGGGAGTATTTTAGCTAGCTCTTCCAGCGCAATTTAGCAGCCGGGATGAGGACAGCCAGCCCACACATTTCTTGGCAGTCCAGCGTCAAAGGCTACTCGGGCCCTCAGTTTGGGAACAACAGACGATGCCACACGGCTACACTTTTTCTCTTTTATCCCCTGCAGTGCAACTGGAAAGTGCATTTTTAGCACTTCTAAAACAGAATCCCAATTTCAGGAGGTATCGGTCGTGCTTGGTCAAACTGGACACTTCTGTTTCCTAGGCAGACAGAACATATAAGATAATACAAAAAAGAATATGAACACTAATATGAGAAAATCAGGGGAAAAAAACCCCACAAGCTCTGCTCACAAGGAAGATGATCTAGATTTCTGAAATAGGTCTAGTCCCAGATAGTAACTGCTCTGCCAAAATAAAGCAAAAAACCCTTTTTGTCATTATTATCTCAGCAAGAGTTTTTGTTTTTCAGGAATATATACATATAGATCTTGGTCTTCTAAACATTTATTTATCAAGAGTACTGCTTACTGCCATAGTTAGCCTCAATAGTCTCAAAGGGACTAAACATGGTAGCTTGCATTATGCATTGTGTTTGCATAATCAGGCTCTTGGGATTAACAATTCTGAAAGTGGCTAGCCTTCCCTAACGTCTGATGTACACAGACGCACGAAAGAGAACAGACACTTGTAAGGGATACCTAAAATAAAACATCAGGTTATTAAATGATCAAGCAGAAATTATACTCTTTGCATACCTATCAAATACGAGCATCGTGATTTCTTGTATTTATTTATTCTGATTTATGAGCCCATTCAGTAAAAAGGAGCACCTGTTCTTCACTCGAGGGCACGTCTCAACCCATTAGAAAAGCACAGCAGGTTTTAGGGGGAATAACTAGAAATAGTAAGTTTCCCTAGTTCCTTTAGTTAGTTAAAATACAGATATGACTGTCACATTGGAAATGTCTGTATTTCATTTATAAATTCAGCTATGTTACAGCGTATATTCATATCCTTCCAGAGTAAATTACGGGAAATAACCATTTGTCTTCCTTGTAGACACTTTTGTATGTATAGTAGAAAACAAACC
>Ga0065711_1032960_pt1 | contig 26348 bp, 17 predicted proteins | sample Hoacrofraction12_FD_59098 | JGI IMG/M metagenome (GOLD analysis project Ga0065711, IMG submission 59098) | Hoatzin crop microbial communities from Cojedes, Venezuela - Epithelial fraction 12 v2 (version 2) | ecosystem: Host-associated > Birds > Digestive system > Esophagus > Crop | place... | reverse complement strand
TGACCCACGTGCAGGACCTTGCACTTGGCCTTGTTGAACTTCATGCGGTTCACGCAGGCCCACCTCTCCAGCCTGTCAAGGTCCCTCTGAATGGCATCCCTTCCCTCCAGCGTACCAACCACACCACACAGCTTGGTGTCGTCAGCAAACTTGCTGAGGGTGCACTCAGTCCCACTGTCCACGTCGCTGACAAAGATATTGAACAGCACCGGCCCCAGTACCGACCCCTGAGGCACACCACTCGTCACTGGTCTCCACCTGGACATCGAGCCATTGAGTGTGACTCTTTAAGTGCATCCATCAAGCCAGTTCCTTATCCAGAGTGTGGTCCATCTGTCAAATTCATGTCCTTCCAGTTTAGAGACAAGGACATCATGCGGGACACTGTCTAATGCCTTACACAAGTCCAGGTAGACGATGTCAGTTGCCCGCCCTTTGTCTACCAATGCTGTAACCCCATCATAGAAGGCTACCAAGTTGGTCAGGCACGATTTGTCCTTGGTGAAGCCATACTGGCTGTGCCCAGTCACCTCCTTGTTATCCATTTGCCTTAGCATGGTTTCGAGGAGAATCTGCTCCACCATCTTGCCAGACACAGAGGTGAGACTGACTGGCCTATAGTTCCCCGGGTCTTCCTTTTTTTGCACTCCCTATGCAGTCATTCTCCTTTTCTTAGTGGGGTGATGTTTCTGCATATGCTCAGGGAATAGTTCTCCATATTTTCTCTTTAAAAGTATGTTTGGAGGAAACGTTAATCTTAGAAGATGTCAGAAACAATCGATGAAAATAGACAGTTAAAAAACCCCTTGATTTTATGCTGTCAATTTCAGCGTTGTATGTAATTGCTTTAAGCACTTAATCTCACCAGTCTTTCTTATTACATAGTAATCTGAATGTTAATTTCTTTGTTTCAGTTTGTTGAGCTAGAAATAAAATGCTGACACTTTGCTATGAAAGCTATCTGTACCTTGCTTAGTAAATCAATAGTGTGTTAATTTAGAGCTTCATATGTCACCAAGATCCACCTCACAAAAGTAAGCAGATACAGGTAAGGGGCAAAAAAAGTGATTATTTCCCTTTCTACTGCTGTTTGCAGTGTTCAGTTGCCTAGAATAACAGAAAGGTTGGAGTTAGACTAGCTTAACATTTTGATTTTCCTTGTGTTTTTTGCCAGGACCATTGGTAGGAAATGAATTCAAACCACATTAGCTTTAAGTTAATGGTTTTGCATTCGTGTGTATAAGAAAGTGGAAATCTTTGCTGATGTTCTTGCCAAAACATGCTATGTAGGTTGCAGACCAACAGTTCATTTTCTAATGTTTAGTAATCACTATGTAAGCTTTTTCTTCCTGTTTTTAAAAAATAAGCCTGGTATCTAATTATGATAGGGCCTGTTGTAGTCTTTAGCTTTACAATGAAAGAACTATTAAGAACCACTGATATACTTTTCACTGGATTTATTATGAGAAAAGAAAATGCTCAGAAAAGTAAATGCAATGACCCTTCATTAAGATTACTGGATCTCAATTTGCAACATATCTTTGAGCCAGAATCTCTGTCATTGTTGCTGTTGTGTTTAATCCCTTTTAAAATACAAGAATATCCTTACAAGAAATCTGTGTGAGAAGGAAAAACCTCTCACACTTGTAACAGATTTGATGGTTTTATACAACAAAGTGGAAGCAAGTAATAGGAGATTAAGGTGTTTGTTCAGTTTTAATAACACTTTCAATAGTTCCAACAACTGTCAGAAGTCTGTATGAATGTCCTTTCTTGCTCTTCCTTCTCTCCTCCCTGCCTCATATCTCTTAAGATTGTGAAGCAGAAATTAAAAACATTGGTATCACAGGTAAGCAGAAGGAAACAACCTGTGCTGTTCATTCTGGAAGCTGTGAATATATTGTATAAAGGTCCTTTAAAGTTATACTGTGAAGCTGGGTTTACTAGCACCTGAATGGAGGAAGGGCTTCAGTTATATTCAGAAGCAATGAAAGCAACTCACCGTCCTTTAGAAATGTGGCTAAAAGTTTTGCCTGGAGTTTTTGCAGATAATACAATTTCTATGAGATTGGACATTCTTCAAAATGTTTACATGTTTTATACATTTAAAGCACTGGTTTGTGTGGAGTAGAAAGATTGCAAACAGAGACACTTATTGTAGAAAAATTTTTTATCTACTAAAACCAAATAGAATTCTATGAATTCTTCTCTTTCACAAGAAAAAATGACCTACATCTATCCAACGGACCTGACCTTAGGGATCTATCACTGTCGTAGTGTTATTTTTCGGTATTGAACAGAACTTTTATTCTAGAAGATATCAGATTTTCGATAAAGAATATAAATTCTCTGCCATAAGAAGAAAAATGAATTCTAAAACACCTATAAATGAAGAAGCTTTCTTTAATAAATGTTTTAAATTATCCTAGGTAGCCCAGTGTCTCAGAAATTATGCAGATGCTTTCACATCTAGTTTCTTACAGACTGCCATAGAATATTTATAAACTGCCCCCTGTAGCAAGACAGTTGAGGTCAAAGCAAACTGAAGCATTATATAGGACACAATATATTTTAAAAAAATCTTTAGTCAGTGTCATATTCTCCTTTGTGAGGGTGGTGCAGAAACTCTTTATTGGTTTTTGCTTGAGTCAAGCTACAATAACCATATTCTTGTAATGGAGGCTTCCTGCTCATACAATACCTTTAAAATACATTTCAGGAGTCTACGCATATATTCTGTGCTGACCTCACCATGATTGTAGGAAACAGCTGTTTTGCATAAGTTAACCTGAGACCCTTCATGAGACCTGTCTTCAAGATACAAGCTATTCAGAATTGCAGCTGAAGCAAATTGACATCAGAAGATAAAGCCATACAGTGAGTCAGTTGTCAGTCTGTAATTGCCATCAAACAAAATGTTCTATGGAAATTATCTATGAAGTACCTATTGCATGATACTGAAGTAGTGTCCAGTATTTCTAAGCATCCAGATCTATTTAGCTAATCTTTTCTATAAATTTATGAGTCATATGGAGAACAAATCTAGGTAAGTACAAAAACAAACATCAAATACTTCTTTTCCAAAATTGTATATTTCCAAAGAGTGCAAATTAATATCTAGTTACTATTGTACACGTATTTAAGTAACAAAATAGTTTTTCTGTTACTTTTTTATTTATTAGGCCATTTGTTATGCTCTTAGTTATTATTCCCTTAAATGAATTATAATTGAAATTTCCTTTTTTGCTGACAAGTGAAAAAATCTCAGTGAAAGAAAATCATAGAGAAGGAAAGAACCCATTCCTTATAACCGTTGTGATATTTTCTAGAAATAGTGGCAATGTATGATATTATAGTGGAGTAATGAAAGGAACTAAAGAAGCTAACACTGACTGAAACTTCAGTCATCCGCTAAAATGAGAGCAGTAAAATTCTTATATAATGGATGATTGTATAGAGTCCCTCATGTCAAGGTAAAGTTGCCAACTGATGAGGAGAGTTGGTGTATTAGGATAGTGATGGCAACTCATACAATACATTTGGGTGGATCCTGCTCCTGCAATGTGCTCTTGTGATGCATTGAAGCTCTTTTGTAGCCACCTATTTCTGATACCTCTTAGATATCCTTCACAAATACTACAGGTATACATTAAATATTTGTGTAGCAACTGTTCCACTATAGAGGTTTCCTTGAGTCTGCATACTAAAGAAATTAATCTCTGTGTAAAGATATCTCCATATATCTTTTACTTATTCCTGCCAAGAATGTCTCTACTAAAAGAGATGTATTTAAATGCACTCCTTTTTTTTTTTTTTAAGAGAACCCTAGAAAAGAATACAAGCAGGAATACCTACGTGCTGTAGAAGGTCTTTTAGAAAAAAAAAAGAGTACAAATTGTACATTTTATATGCAATTCCATTCAGGAAGCTTAGAAAGAAGGTTAAAAGAAAATGACCCAATGAGTCCTCAAATAGATATAGTTTTGTCGGTCAACCATTCTGATTTGTATTTCCCAGCCCTAAGTGACCCAAATCCCTTTTTCTATTTGTCTTTTATTTCTTTTATTAGTTTTCAGCTTATTTTAAGATGATTAAGACATTTAAATTTCTGTATGTCTTCAGTGTACTCATCAATACTGTTATGACTCTGTTTCCAGGGCAAGGAATGGAGAATAATGAGGACTAAGGTTTTTAACCCAGATGGACACATTTTGTCTCTACTACTCCTGATTTCAGTTTTTACCAGAGACTTCAAAGCCTAAGAATAGACTTACATTTAAATTCAGGTGGTAATGGCATGAGAAATATCTTATACCTGAAAATAAATGTGGAAAGTTTTGAGAGAGCCTGGAGCCACCTCCTATTTTGGTGTGAAATAAAAAACAATCACAAATAACCAGAAGAAAAAATATGTTGTCTGGTTGATTTATATGTCATTTACTTAATTTCTTTAAAATAAGGTGATCTAATCTCTTTCAGTTCATCTTTTCCTTCCTTAAAAAAGGATATATGTCTTTTTTCTTAAAATGGGACTTTTTCCAGACCTCAAGGCCTACAAGAATAAATGGCAAACTTCAGTCTACTGCTCAGACTTCAGTTAAGTGTATTCTGCAAGTGACCTCACAGGACACAGTCCTATGTTCAGTAACAACTCCTTGCTTGAACTCCTCTACCAGTGTGGAGACAGGTGCAGTGTTGAAAGAAGAATCCGTGCACTGTATGGAAACGTGTCTTTCAGGTCTCCAGTGCAGAATCAATCCTTTGGCTAGTCATTGGGTTTATATCTGTGATTTAGAATAATTCTTTCAGTGTGATTACAAAATACACGTTAACTGCATTATTTGTCATAATATTCTATTACTGTTCCTTCTAGGTACACTGATTGTTCCTACGGACAGAGAAGTATAAATTGTTAATGGGCAGAACCACTCATAGAAGTGATCAATTTTTTTATTTTTTACAGTTTTGTTTCACTGGTTGAGCAGCTCAGGAAGGCTGCAGCAGCTGCAACAATTAAGCCAAAAATTCCAGCATAGACAGTCTTGACTGAACCTGCTTGAGGTTTATTAATCTTTTTTGTAGCTGTATTTACTTACTAGAGCTACAGACAAGCTGTTATTGTTAGCGGAATAAACAGCCCCCCTTTTTTTCTAATTTTTTTTCTTTTTCCAAGGTTTTGTTTTCCAAATATAGGGAACTGAAAAGAAAAGGAAAAAACACTGCCAAAACTTGTGACGTGAGATACAAAACCTAAGTTCCCCTTACATCTCTTTCTTTCTCAGGACAAAGATCTTTCTACAGGAAATATGTTCAGCAGAAACAAAAATCCCTTTTAAACAAAGTGAAAATAAAGAGGCAAAGAAAATATTCCAGAATCATTTGAAGAAGAAATCCAAGTGGAAATACTCCATTTGGCAAGGTTAGCTGGTCTTTGGAGTTGCCTGTAACTTTGAACATCATTAAAGTAGTTTGGTTCAAGAGTGATCTGGTACAGACGAATGGACTGGAAGATCTCATACATATTCTCAAATCTCCACAGAAAAACCTTAACAATGTGACTGTATGTACACATACAAATAGGGGTTTTTATATGTTTTTTATTAGAAATATACTCTAAGATATGCTAAAAATTGGTAATATCAGAATGAGAGGACATACAAATAAAAATAGAGATTTATAAAGTTATTCACTATATTTTTAAATCAAAGATTCTGATTTAGAACCTGTGGTTCCTTTTTCCTTGGCATACATAAACAAGTCTTCCAAACCCTTTTCTGGACCTTTAAATAACTGAATAAAAAATTAAAGTAACTGGAAAGTCACAGGTGGGTCTAGTAAGCAGAAATGATTTTTATTATTCTGTTTAAGCATTTCCCATACTCTGAACTATTTTCTTCTGCTTGTTTGTAAAAATTATACATTTGCTTATTGATCTGTTGTCTCGAGGCTTGTCTATCACAGGCTTATTCAGTCATGCAGAGATTCAGGATAGATACGTACTTAAAACACATATGTAAGTAAATTCATTAGAGCTGACAGGGTTTTATGTATTTATTTATTTATCTATTTATTTATTTAGTTAGTTTAGTTTCTAGCTCTTTGATACTGAATTGAGATGAGTCAAAACCTCTTGTAGTAGTGCTTAGATTTTAGTGTGTCCTCCGGATATACAGTCCATGTTTCATTATAAGGGGAACCAAGTCAAGAGCTGGGTGGAAAGTTGACTTTCAACAGTGTTGTAAATCAGGTACAGATGCCTATCTGACTTGTTTATATAAGCACAGAAAGTCTCATAATGCACAGATCTTTCCAAGTTGTACCCCCCGCCTTCCAGAATCTCATGCCATTTCTATGTATATAACATTGAGGTCACCAAGATCATGATTGCAGCTCTTATGTCTAAAGTAATTAAAATCCTGTCTTGTATGTCACTTCACACCCCACATGCACGTCTTGCTGTGGGTCTATACACTAGCTAAACCTAGAAAATCTACTTCATTTCACCTCTGGCATGCCGTGTAATTAGGATCTTTCAGGAAAAAAGAAGTTAATGCCTGCCTAGTAGGAAAGTTCTTGTGTTGAGAATGATGAGTGTGTGAGTACTGGAGATGTTATGACTCTAAAAGTCTTCTTGTTTTTTTATTTTTTATAGGGTAACTAACGTGTCTGGTGAACATACTGACTGCCTCACCATGTCTGGGTTTGTTTGGATTTTTTTTCATATTGTAGTGAAGTTTTGTTTTATAATTACTTATTCTTTTAACACACTTTTCTTCTTAGATTAAAGTTGTATTTCCTTGGCACTTCAAGCTAAAAGATTATTTCTTAAAATTAGGGCAAGTTCAGGGCTTCCACAGTGTAATGTAATGTCATGCATCATGTTAAATTTTGTAAAGAAGTACACTTCTGTATGTATAATGAATAATCCAGACTTATGAATGATTTGTAAGAAGGTAGTCAGTTCATGAATTCAAGGTGATCCTGTATTATTTCCTTGACAGTGAAGGACAAATGGTTTTATTTGTTATTAATGGATGCAACACTTTTAATATTCACTGGTAAGACTAAAAGGTTACTGCAGTGACATGCCAAAGAAGGCCACAGTGTAATCCGAGTATGAAAAATTTTTCCGCAATGTGAACTGACTCCTTTCGTAAAGCCATACATCAGAAAATACACATTTGTTTCTGTACCAGATTAGCATGGATCCATATGGTACATAAACTAATTGATATATTTCAGTTTAATTGGCATCCAGACATCCAAGATAGAGAGTGCCTCTCTGGAAATTGTTGGTAGTCTCATATCCAAATGACCTTCAGTCTCAGACAGAGGTTCTGCAAATATGATGTGAATTTATTATGGTCTCCAGCATTTGTTCAAAGAGACACAGCGAACAACAAAGTCAAAAGAAGAAATGCTATCCATCATCTCCACATAAGAAAAGAAAAAAAAAATGCTCTTAATTCTGTAACTTGTACTTCATTACTACACTGATTTGAAAATTCATTAATATGAAGCAGAATTTAAAGTAATCACATGATTTTGAAATAAAAAACAGGATCCATAATAATCATATTCCCGTGTCAGTTTTTAAAGTTTTATTGAAATTAGGAAACTGCAATCTGGAAAAAAGACTCTCCCTCAAAAATAATCCCTCTTCAAAAACACTGTATGCACTCCTCATGAAACTAATTCCCGTATGTATACTTGCATATTTTTTTCAATAATTTTGCATATGAATTTGTCCCTTGATTCTGAAAATACTTGTATTCAGCTTCACACAAGCTGGACCATGGAGTTAAGTTGAAATTCCTGACTGACTGCTGTCCAAGAAACCAATATGAAATCTAGGGGAGTAAATGAAGTTTGTTTCTTCCTAACCATGAAAATTGATTTTTGTTTACCATTTGTTGTTCTGATATAAGCTTTGCCATGAAAAGAAGTCGTGGAATTGGAATGTAGGTTTTACTGATGTAGCTTTCACTATGGAAACATAAAATTTCACCTTCATTTATCTTCTGTAGAGCTTATTCTCTCCTTTTTACTTAGTTGGGTCTGCTTATCTCAAAGCTGTTCAGCTTTGTACAACTATTGTCCACAATTCTTTTTTTTAGTGGTTTCTTTTGGCTAACTGAGCATCTGCTGGCTCACTTGTTGATTACTACTTAATAGGCAGACCTTACGAAGAGTTTAAAAAAAAAAAGTAAGTTCTCAAAGAACTTATTGTGTTCTTAATTTAAGGGGGATATACAAGGGAGACTAAGAAAAACTACACAGTAACAGAATTTATCTGAAATTGGTGACAGCAGCTTATCAATGCTTACCAGTCAACCATCTCCAGAGAAGTCTGGTTCCAAAAACAATGTGAGTTATCTTGGGAGGCTAATTCTAAAATTAGAAAGACTCATTTTGTATGCATCTTCAGTCATTATTTCTGCTATTTGCATCATTTTAAGAGCATGGTTAAGTCCTTTCACCATTGAATGTCTATGCAACAATATATGGATCATTGTGTAGCAACAGATTACTTCATCATGCATTTTAAGTAGTTCTCATGTGTAATCTCCTTAGCAGATATAGGGCCACATGTTTGTGTAACTGCCTCTAAGCATTAGAGATATTTGAGGTTTTGCCTTCACAGGATTTAGATAATACAAATTCTCTGCAAAGCTCTATAGATGAGAAAGAATGAAAAGATAAATGTAAATATATGATCACTAAGGAGCTAAACATAGATCTGTTCCATTAATGTAAAAGAACTGTAAGAAATTATATTGCATATGTTAATAAAATGTTAGCTTAGATTCTTTATGTATAAGAAGTCAGATATCTACAACAATATTCTCACTAACTTGAAGAGGACATTGTGAAGACTTTTTATTTTATGTTGCTTTTTTAAGCAGAACTTTTACTTCAGGATTGCTTCTGTATTTGTCTTTCGTTTCAAGAATCTGATTTTAAAAATGCAACAAGTAGAGCTTGAAGGCATCACAGGAAGTAATCTCATCCTTCCCCAACTCCAAAGAAGGACCAGCTGTCCTCAGACCTTCCATGTTCATGCATTTCTTCTAATATTTCTCATTAAAGTTTTGATCTAATACATTAGTTGGCTTGATTAGCTGTTTTCAAGAAGAAGACATAGACCACTGAACACTCTGACTGACTGACTGACTCTTCCTGGGCAAGTGAATTGGGGCTCAAACTGAAGTAGTCATGCAGAATCCAGAGGAACTGAGATTGTCCTTGTGTACTCCAATGAAGAATTGTAAAAGAGGTTATATTTATTTCTCACAGGTAATTTTCTACCAATTTTCTGATTTACTGTGTTGTGCTTTCTGGAAGTCCCTTGTTTTTTTTATTTTGCTAGCTTCTCTCTCCTTACTAAAAGTTGTGGGTTTTGTTATTTCATATTCATTCTCATTTATTGCTTTTTACATTCTTTTCTTACTAGAGAGACTTCAGTCTTGAAGAACTTCTCTTACAGTATTTCATCACTTTTTACAGTTTCATCAGTTCTTGCACATTTTAAGAAATGTCTAGACTGTCCTGTATTCCCTTTCTTGTTGATATCTGGGCAGTTAAAATCTTCCTTATCCCCGAAATTCTGTGCTTTAAATGATTCTGACAATTTCTTACAATGACCAAATCTTCTTGATTTGGTTTCTATCACAGATCACAACATGGTAGCAACCAGGTGGTGTTCAGTCTCCCTATAGATTTTGAATCACAAAGTAAACGTACATCTTTGATTTTTAATGAAACTCTTTTCTCCCCTTTCTGTACTTCATGAAAAAGTGCTGCCTTTTGAATTTAATAATCTAGTCCTGCCTTTACGCCTAGATTGCCTTTATGACCACCTTCAGGTGTATGGTAAGGGAATCTGAAGCACAGGTTCTTTCTTCCTGTCTCCTTCCAGTTGCAGGCAGTGACATTGGATTGAACAGACACACACCGTCTGCTAATATATGGTGGCTCTGTAGCTCGTGTAACCACCACAAATTCAGTTTTTTGATAATGGGATGGCCTACACGACACCAGGTTTGCTGGCATCAGATGAGATTCACGTTTCTCAAAGAGGGAAGAGGGTCATTGCTCACCAGCTAGCAGGGCTCATTGACAGAGGTTTAAACTAGACTTGAAGGGGAGGGGGATAATACCAGGCTTGCCCTTGACCAGCTGTGGGATAACATGCCAAGACTGGAGGGACAGGGTGCTAGCAAGGACCCTCAGCCTGTTGCTCTGAGAAGTGCTGGCTACACTGAAGCACACTTGAAGTCTTACAGAGATGAGCCAAGGGCTCCTGAAGTAATAGGAAACATCACTAGTGAAGTACCTCAAAGGAATTAAGGGGTGTTCCTCTAAGAAGGTGATACAACTGACAGCCCAGCTGAAGTGCTTCTATGCCAGTGAATGCAGCATGGACAACAAACAGGGGGATTTGGAAGCCTCCGTCCTGGTAGAAAACTATGACCTAGTTGCTGTTTCAGAAAACTGGTGGGATGAATCCCATGACTAGAGTGCAGCTATTGATGGCTACTGGCTGTTCAGAATGAACAGGTGAGGAAGGAGAGGAAGAGGCATTTCCAGAAGAATAGCCATAGACAGGTTGAAAGAATATGGTTAGGAATCAGAGGCTGAGGGAAGAAGGGGAACCTTGTGGCTGGTGTCTATTACAGGCTACCTGATGAAGCGGTGTCTATTGACAAAGCCTTCTTCCTCCAGCTCCAGGAGGCATAGTGCTTGCAGGCTTTCATACTGCTGGGGGACTTGAACCATCCTCATATCTGCTGGGAAAGTAACACGGTGAGCTATAGGTAATCGAGGAGGCTCCTGAAGTGCGTTGAGGATAACTTCTTAAGCCAAGTGTAAGAAACACTTACTGGGACAGGGAAACTCACCTGATTAACAGGTGGCTCAAAGACTGGTGCTGTTGGCGGAATTTTGGTTTCTTTGATCATGAGGAGGTTTACACGGCACTGGGCCTGCTGGTGACAGATGGAGTCCAGCTGTCTCTAAGGGGAAAAAGGATTCTTGCCCACGAGCTGGTGGGGCTCATGGAGAGGGCTTTCAGGTAGGTTCGAAGGGGGAAGGGGATATAACCAGGCTCACTAGAGATGAGCCCAGGCATGACATGCCAGTGTCAGGGGTGAGATCGACAGCCCAGCTCAAGTGCATCTACACCAATGCAAGCAGCATGGGCAATAAACAGGAGGAGCTAGAAGCCATTGTACAGCAGGACAACTACAACTTGGTCGCCATCACAGAAATGTGGTGTTATGACTCTAATGACTGGAGTGATGCAATAGATGTCTATAAGCTCTTCAGAAGGGATAGGTGAGGAAAGCGAGGTGGTGGGTTAGCCATATAAGTTAGGGACTGCTTTGATTGTGAAGAGCTCAACAATTGTGATGACAAAGCTGAAAGCTTATGGGTAAAGATGAGGGCAAAAGCCAACAAGGCAGACATCCTGCTGGGGGTCTGTTATAGACCACCCAACCAGGATGAAGAGGCACATGAAGTTTTCTACAAGAGAGTGGCAGAAGTCTCACAATCACTAGCCCTTGTTCTCATGGGGGACTTTAACTTACCAGACATCTGCTGGAAATACAACACCGCAGAGAGGAAACATTCCAAAAGGTTCTTGGAATGTGTGGAAGATAACTTCCTCACGCAGCTGGTAAATGAGCCTACCAGGCAAGGTGACTCGCTAGACCTGCTGTTTACTAACAGAGAAGGACTGGTGGGAGATGTGGTGGTCAGAGGCCATCTTGGGCTTAGTGACCATGAAATGCCAAAGTTCTGGTTTGAGGTGAAGTAAAGGGGGGGTCCAGCAAAACCACCACCATGGACTTTCGGAGGGCATACATTGGCCTGTTCAGAATGCTAGATGAGAGAGTCCCTTGGGAGAGAGTGCTGAAGGGCAAAGGCGTCCATGCAGGCTGGACATTCTTCAAGGAGGAAATCTTCAAGGCACAGGAGCAGGCAGTCCCCATGTGCTGCAAGATGAACCGCAGGGAAGATGACCAGCCTGGCTGAATAGGGAGTTCTTGCTGGGACTCAGGAAAAAAAGGAGGGTCTGCCACCTATGGAAGAAAGGGCAGGTGACTCAAGAGGTGTACAGGGGTCTCCTTAGGTCTTGCAGAGAGGAAATTAGAAAGGCAAAAGTCCAGCTAGAACTCAGGTTGGCCACTCTTGTAAGGGACAATATAAAATGTTTTTAGAAATACATTAACAAAAAAAAGAGAGCCAAGGAGAATCTTCATCCCTTACTGGATGTGAGGGGGAATATTACCAACAAGGATGAGGAAAAGGCTGAGGTACTTCATGTCTTCTTCACCTCAGTTTGTAATAGTCAGACGGGTTATCCCCAGGGTAGTCAGCCCCCAGTGCTGAAAGATAGGGAAGAAGTGCAGAATAAACCTCCCACAATCGAGGAGGAAGCCATTAAACACCTGCTATGCTACCTGGAAAATTAGAAGTCTATAGGGGCATAAGGGATCCACCCAAGAGTGCCGAAGGAGCTAGCGGAGGAACTGGCCAAGCCACTCTCCAACATCTATCAGCAGTCCTGGCTAACACAGGAGGTCCCAGATGACTGCAGGATTGCCAGTGTAACACCCATCTCCAAGAAGGGCCAGAAGGAGGATCCTGGGAACTACAGGCCTGTCAGTCTGACCTCGGTGCTGGGCAAGATAATGGAGTGATTCATCCTGAGTGTGCTCACCGGGCATGTGAAGGACAGCCAGGAGATCAGTCCCAGACAATATGGTTTCATGAAAGGCATGTCCTGCTTGACCAGCCTGATCTCCTTCTATGACCAAGTGACCTGCTTAGTGGATGAGGGAAAGGCTATGGATGTCATCTCCCTGGACTTTAGTAAGGCTTTTTACACTGTTCCCAACAGTGTCTTCCTGAAGAAAGGAGCTGCCTATGGTTTGTATGAGTGTACTCTTCGCTGGATAAAGAAGCACAGAGAGTGGTAGTGAATGGCGTTAAATCCAGTTGGCGGCCAGTCGTGAGTGGTGTTCCCCAGAGCTCTGTTTTGGACCTGGTCTTCTTCAACATGTTGATCAATGATCTGGATAAAGGGATTGAGTGCTCCCTCGGTAAATTTACAGATCACACCAAGCTAGGTGAGAGTGTCAATCTGCTGAAGGGTAGGAAGGCTCTGCAGAGGGATCTGGACAGACTGAATCGATGGACCAAGGGCAATTGTATGAGGTTCAACAAGGCCAAGTGCCGGGTCCTGCACTTCGGTCACAACAATCCCATGCAATGCTACAGTCTTGGGGAAGAGTCTTGGCTGAACAAGAGCCAGCAGTGTGCCCAGGTGGCCAAAAAGGCCAATGGCATCCTGGTTTGTGTCAGAAATAGTGTGGCCAGCAGAAGCAGGGAGGTGATCGTGCCCCTGTACTTGGCACTGGTAAGGCACCACCTCAAACACTGTGCTGAGTTTTGGGGCCCTCACTACAGGAAGGACATTGAGTTGCTGGAGTGTGTCCAGAGAAGGGCAATGAGTCTGGTGAGGCGTCTGGAGAACAAATCTTATGAGGGAACTGGGATTTTTTAGTCTGGAGAAGAGAAGGCTGAGGGGAGACCTGACCACTCTCCACAACTACCTAAAAGGCAGTTGTCCTGAGGTGTGTGTTGGTCTCTTCTCCCAGTTTTCTAGAAATAGAATGAGAGTAAACAGCCTCAGGGTGCATCAGGGGAGGTTTAGATTAGATATTAGGAAAAATTTCTCAACTGAAAGAGTGGTCAGGCATTGGAACAGGCTGTCCAGCCAAATGGTGGTGTCACCATCCCTGAAGGTGTTCAAAGAATGTGTATATATTGCACTTCAGGACATAGTTTAACAGGCTTGATGGTGATGGGTTGACAGTTGGTCTTAATGGTCTCAGAGGTTTTTTCCAACCTTAATTATTCTATGATTCAGTGATACACCTCTGCACTCTCTGCTTTTGTATCCGTAAGTTGATAGAGGACTTTCTGTGTAAAACCACAACAGATTTAAAAATTACATATTCAGGACCTACTAGTAATTCATACTTGAAAATAGATTTTGAGGTAGAATCCTGGTTTAGGAAAGAGCCCAAGTTGCCTTATATAATAGCACTGACGTATAATTTTAAAATAATGCTGTTCTTGTTAGTGAAAGACATAATTTAACACAAAAAAAAGAAGGTGGGCAAAGAAAACTGTATTTTCTAACATTTATTTATAAGTTTTTATTTTTACATTGCATGGAACAGCAACTGCTGTACACTGAAGACAGAAACTGTAGTACATCACAAAATACCACATTTCACTGCAAGATATAACCTTATTCATGGAAAGGCCTTTTTGCCTACTTTTCACCATAAAAACAGATTTTATTACGTGAAAACAACTTGAAAATTATGTTAAAAAGAGACTTAAAAGCAAAAAAAAACAAACATGTGGAATTGTTTGGTAGTTGGGATTTCATTTGGAAATGTTACCTTCATTTAGGACAATAACGTTTTGCGGTCTATAGTGGTGCCTAAACAGATTACATAGTAATTTATTGGTTTTAAAATACCACAATAACCTTACTTATGTACGTTTAGTGTCTTAAAAATATGCATATTTTCTAAAAATCACCCACCTTGATGTTTATCATTTATAAACAAGGAAAAAATCTCATGGGTATGAGAAGAACAACTGTTTTGCAAATACCGCTACAGAAAAGGACTAGTTGACACTAACGATATGTTTTGGATCGATCACCTTGTCATGTTGAACACTAGCATTAAACATTTGGCACTTCTTTAGGAGAAATGTACTCCAAACAGAAGATTCAATATGTTGTGTATGTAGTACTGAGTAGCAGAGAACAGTAAAGACTTACCGAGCAAACCTACTAAGTACAAAATTTCGGTAACTTTTTAGCAATTTGAATGCTTCTATTGCTTGTTTGAGACTTTTGCCCAGCAACAAGAAGGTTAATAGTCTTTTTGTTACTCATATTTCTATTACATCAAATGGCCTAGTGATTTTATTCTCTTATTAGCTAAAATGACTGGGAGATGGGCAGAGGACAGTATGCTGGTGTTACAAATGCACGTGTATTTAATTAGGTCGAGCTGGATTGAGCAGTAGACTGAGAACTGACTGTAAGGTGAAGTGTTACATATTGGTACTTTCTGAGCTGGTTGACTTGCAAAGCAGTATGAACAATACTTGAAAATAGTATTTTTAAATATCTGTATTGAACTGCAGTGAAGCAAATTCTTGTGAGTGTAGGCAGCCCAAAGTAAACAAGCACACAGACTCACACTATATTAACCCTGTGTGAGTGTTCAGGGCTGAATTTCTCAAGTCCAACACTAGACTGAATTTGTTCTTTGAAATAAAAGTAAAGTAATGGTTTTCTGCATGATCTTGGACTAAATACGTGTGCTTTGGCACTCTAAAACCTCATAAAGCTATGATTTTATGATTTCCTGTGAATGCCATAAACTTATTGTGAGTACTACAGCAGGTTAGTTATGAAATCAATGAAGAAGCAATGCAGGAGTGAAAAAAATAGTTGTCCTGGTAACTTCACAGATCAGTAATTTATGAATGTGCTGTCTTCTAATGGTCTCCTGAAGAAGCTAACTCTAGCCATAAAAAAGTAATAGCAAAGTCAAAATGAACATCACTGAAGAAATTAAGACCTTTCATGAATGACACTATCAGGAGTCTCCACTTATTTTTCTGCTCCTCTGGTAGCACTGTAGATAGCTCTTCTTTTAGAGATATTGTATTCCTACTGACTATGAGTTTAGACAAATGCATCGAACACTTGGTCGTGAGAAGACTCGTCTATATTGGGAAAATACGGTTAATTTTTACATACATCCTGGTAGTTGTCATTTTGTGTTAACACAAGGAAATTTAGGTAAAGTGCTACACAGTATTAGCATTTGTGTTAAGACTGGAATATTTTGGTTTGGTAATTATTACATATACATACAGCTGATGTTCCTCGCCTCAGCTGATTGTTGTGGTATTGTTTGTTCTATAAAGCTTTTATAGAGATAATTCCTGCAGATTTATTTCATAGCTACAGGTAATTACAGCAGCTACACCTTTTTCTGGTGGGCAATGTTCATGTTGGTTTATTTGTGATTGTCTGTGGAGAAACAATACTTGGCATATCCTATAGGACTGGGGAAGTATATGTTCAGATTGACTGCTAATTTGTCAAAGAAACTGCAAAACAAAGCTTCCATGTTTGAAAGAGCAGCCCTAAATATAAAATAACTGGATTCTGGGGAGAAAGGCAGATACCGTAGGTTCATGAGTTTTGTCTGTATCTTGGGGGAAGGGGGGCTGGGAAGACTGCCACCATCCGGTTTATCTGTTATTTTTCAAGGGAAAATGTAAAACTCGAGTTAGATAGCAAGCATGAATGCTAAGTGTTAACTGATTTGTTTCTGATTATGGTATTTCTAAGTAGGTGTCAAATCCATTGGGATTTGGTGTAGAATGATAGTTGGTAGGTACAGTAACCAAGACAATCAGGTTAAACCTGCAGTGATTCAAAACTGTCCTGTAGAAGCGGAGCTTTGGAAGAGTATTTTTGAGAGAGGGTGATAATTGACAGAGATAACACTAGAAAGATAACAGTAGTGTTTCAGTCACGTTACAGTCGCATTTCATATTTCTGATGCTACCAGGTTACAAACTAGGAATCATGTGGCTTATTTTCATGGATGCATCATTTGACTTTTATTAGTTAATCTCTTTCAAATAAAAGACATTGAAGTGCTTATTCAAACAGTGCATTCATGAAATTACTAGGCCTCATCCAGCACGTTTTTTTCTGTGTTATAGCTAATATTTGAAGTCAAATTTTTCGCTTCTGCTCCTGTGACCTAAATAGCTTGTTGCAATTCCAGATTGCCTTTTTCAAGGCTATTGTAGTGGTCCCTCTGTGCCCCTATAGACCACAGTTCTATTTCCTCCCTTCCCTACTGATTGACCTTCACATAATGTAGGTCAACAGAGATTAGATTTTGCCTGGGGGCTTTATTTTGCTATTACTCAGTTTCTTTTATAAGATAACTCTCTTCTGTTACGAACATTAAATCCCTTACAATTGATTTCTATCTCAGTTAACTTCTTGTTCTAGACAGTAAGACCCATTCACCTTCCAGGCTATTTTAGTGACATGTCAGATTCAAATGACCCCTTGCATTATTACTTACATGTATGGCCTCATTCAAATTTTGGGTGATGACCCTAATCTAGTACAAACCTTTACTGTGGAGAAGAAGTGAGTTGACTATGGTGCATGTCATCAATATCACAGTGAATTTTATTCGTAAACATAAACAGAAATCTTTCACGGTTTCCATTAAAGACAGTAACTTTCATGTTTTTCTTTTTTCTTTTTTTTTTTTTTTTGAGACAGTTAGCTATATAGTAAACTGCTTGTTTCAGTCATTCTTCTGTCTTGTTGAGCATTCAGGTGTTGCTCCGAGTTAGGACTGTATCTTTCCCTTGGAGATTTTCACCTGTGATATCTAAGTCTGACAGTCTTTCTGCACTTCACTGTGCTGTGATAGTTCTGTCACAGTGAGAGCATTACTGTTTTGTCTCGCTCTTTGTGACTTGTAGCAGTGCTGATCTGCTTTTTCGCTTTGATTGTTTGTTCTACTGGTCAGGAGATTACTTATTGTTAGGTGAGGGAATAATGCCATGTAGATATTGATTATGGGTCATTTGGATTTTCTGCTTCATTTCTTTGGAGGGAGTACTTGCTGTTTTGAGCAATATGTCAGAGAAAGCTGAATGCTCTTTTCCATGTAGTGAGAACAGAAATCTGGCTGATCTTTTTTTTTTCAGCAAACACTGATAATGTTCTTCAGCACAGAATTATGGTGCTATTTTTGAGCTTTACATATGTAGCACATTTCTCATTGTTCGATAGGACTTCTTACTTTCTGCTTCACTCTTTCTTTCACTGCTACTGTACTTGGAAGAACAGATCACTGAGGGTTTCTGACTCAGAGTTTATCACCTATATGAACTCAGAATCAAGAATGTAATAGTGATGTAGGGAACAAAGTCTTTAAAAGAGTCTTGAAAAATGTGTTTGTGACAGTTTCAGAAATTCAAAATGTATCTCTAGCTTATCTAGAAACATATGCTATGTTCTAATTTTTGTGCTTTTTTAAACAGCCAGCCATGATTAAAAAATTATCCTGTATATTGAACAGCAGTTATTCTCATAAATTGGACTATAATTGCAACCCATTTTCTCTGCAATACTAGTACATATACATATGGCTGTGATGAAGTTAACTTTCTTCATAGCATCCCATATGGTGTTGTGTTTTGGATTTGTGATGATAATAGTGTTGATTACACACCAATAATCTGGCTAATGCTGAATAGTGCTTGTGCAGCATCAAGGTCTTCGCTGTTACTCACTTTGTCTCCCTCCCAGGGAACAGGCTGTGGAGGCTAGAGGCTGGGAGGGGGGATAACCTGGCCAACTGGCTCAAAGTAACTAAAGAGATACGCCATGCTATACAGTGTCATACTCAGCAATAAAAATTGATGGAGGGAGGTTGGTCTGGGAGGTAGCCATTGCTCAGAAACTGGCTGGGCTTCAGTATGTTTGTGAGAGATGGTGAGACATAGCCGTTGGATCACTTGCTCACCCCCCACGTCTTTTCTTTGCTCATTAAATGTCTTTATGTCAACCAGCCAGTTCTCTCACTTTCTCTCTTCCTTTTCTCTCTCTTCTGTCCCACTGAAGTGGTGGAGTGAGCAGTTCTCTTGTGCTTTGCATCTGTGTGGTACTTAACTGCTGGTTGGTGTCAGCCCATCACACTACCTAAGGCTATTCTTTTTCCAGTTTTTCAGCCTAACTGAATGAGTTTTGGAACAAATAGGAGGGAGACAAAAAAAAAAGGAAAAAAAAAGGTGAATGAGAAGAATACAGTCCTCATGGAGTTCCTCAGAGCAGTGCTGAATTATCCCCATCTTGACTTTTCCAAGGTAAAATAGTCATCTACCATTGGGTTTTTTTTAAAGATCCAAACAGTCTGATGTCAGTTGTCATTTACTGTTAAGAAAACAGTTTCTTACTGGTACCTACTGCTTCTGAAATGTTGTTCATAGATAAAGAAAAATACTGGTGTCCTGAAAAACAACAGTGAAAGTAAGAATTGTGGAACTAATGATTTTTAAAAATCTGGTTCAATTTTTGCTGACCAATGGTCATGTATTTTTCATCATTCATTATTTTTCCTTACATGTCCAGAATATTAACACTTGTGTCTTTTATTTTTGTGGAAGTATTTGAAAGTATTTTTAATGCATAGTAGCAATATTAACATGATAGAAGTACAAGAAATTAAATAAAATCATTTTACCTTTTTTAAGACATGTATATGCAATAGTTAATGAAATGGAAAATATTAGTCTCATAAGCCTATGTTCAGCACTTATAACCAATCTTTTCAAAAGCATAGGCATGGACTGTCCTAGCTACAAGTCCAAAGTCATCCCTGCTCGTTCATCTTTTGCCTGGAAATTAATTCTTTAATTCACATAAAACTGAGGAAAATGACTTTCAGTTGTTTTCCATTGAGTTTGATTATTTACAAAAGTGTCGTTATGCTGCTGATCAGACACAACTAAGCACTAGTTGAGATGGACCCTAATCATGCTTTGCTCTGGGTGATTTCTGAACATAGATTAAGATGAATAAAATAGCCACTGAATCATTGTTAGAATGGAAGAACAGAGAAAGGTTCATCATAACCAAAATAATTTCAATAAATTAGAAAGTACCAGAGAAGGCTAAAGGAAGCTTCATACTCTGTCTGTAAGCAATTGATGACTAATGCTGATGCCAAAAAGTAAAGAGAGTCTTTATTTCCAGCAATAACTGGTTCTAAAGCAGATATTTTTCGTATTTACAGTAAGAAGATAATAAAGAATATGTCATTTAATGTATGTGTTTTTAATATAGAAAATACATACAACAGAAAATAAGATGTGAAAAATAGATTTTAAATACAGAATTCAAAAAAATGAAAAAAGAGGAATTTGCGTGATCCAAGGTTCTCAGAATTATTGAAAGCTGAATGCCCGACAGGAGACAGGATGGTGATCAAAATCTAGAGTGACAGAATCCACCGAAAGTCTTCTAGAAACCCCAGAATTAATCCCATGCAAAGCAACCGAAATTAGTCAGGAAAACTAGTTAAATCTTGCCCTCCTCTGTCCTGCAACTTGCGATGTGATCTGGTTCTAGGAGTATGAGGAAGAATCCAGCAGCATGGATATACAACACAAAAGCACAGATGCCACAAGTCAAGAGACAAAAAACTAGCAGGTGGCAATAGTTATCTGAGACAAAAAATAGAGCAGAAAATTCAGCCAAGGCTTACTGTGTGCAGTGCCTGTGTGCTAACCCAGTGTTGTTACCTGAGATAAGTTTCTGCATGACAATCGATGCTGTTCAATGCCAGAAGCATTTCATGTGGTTTAACTACTCTTCTTTCCCAGATGTTATGAAGATGAATAACAATTAACATTAACAGAGTTAAAACATGCATAACGATCTTATTAAATGAGTTGAACATTCAGTGGTGTTCAGAAGTGTCTTTTCAGTTGCATGCAGTGTTCGTCTTGTTGGATTCATCAGCATCGCTAACACAAAGACAATAGTTCCTGCCTGTTTCTTCCTACTGCTTGAGACAATACAATAGAAATTATATAGATTTATGAATCAGAACTTCCATATAAGACAATTTTTTTTTAGCTGTGATTGCTTCATTTTATCCGAGGGGAAAGATTTGGGGGTGTTTGTTGATGAGAACCTCAATATGACCCAACAATGTACGCTTGCAGACCAGAAAGCCAATCATATCCTTGGCTGCATCAAAAGCAGTATGACCAGCAGGTCTGAGGGAGGTGATTCCGTCCCTCTACTGCACTCTGGTGAAACCCCACCTGGAGTACTGTGTTTAGCTTTGTGGTCCCCAGCATAAGAAGGACATGAACCTGTTGGAGGGGGTTCAGAGGAAGGCCATGAAGATGATCAGAGGGATGGAGCACCTCTCCTACAAAGAAAGGTTGAGGCAGTTGGGATTGTTCAGCCTGCAAAAGTGAAGGCTCCAGGAACACTTTATAGCAGCCTTCCAGTACTTGAAGGGGGCCTGCAAGAAAGATGGAGAATGACTTTTTACAAGGGCATGTAGTGATAGGACAAGTGGGAATGGCTTTAAACTCAAAGAGGGTAGATTTAGATTAGATATAAGGAATAAATTCTTCACTATGAGGGTGGTCAGTCACAGGAATAGATTGCCCAGAGAAGTTGTGGATGTCCCCTCCCTGTAAGTATTCACGAAGAGGCTGGATGGGGCTTTGAGCCACCTGTTGTAGGGGAAGGTGACCCTGGCCACGGCAGGGGGGTTGGAACTAGATGATCTATAAGGTCCTTTCCAAGCCAAACCATTCTATGAGTCTGTTATTTTTCTTCTGTCAGTGTAAATTAAACTGTGTAAATTTAGCAGTTTAAAAAAAACCCACTTAATTTCAGGACAACTCTTTTATCCTGTACCTTCAGTGGCCACCATCACCTGCTTCCCACTTTTGGGAAGCATTTGTCCTCCCCCAGATGAGTAATTTTTGACTCATCCAACAAGCTGTAATCATTTCCTTATTGTTGCCATTAATTTGATACTTTTAAAGTATTTCTGTTTCTTCTGCTGTGTTTGTTTTTAATTTGTTTTACCCAAAATTCTTCAGCTTCTTTATCTTTTTAACATCTACGCCCTAAGAATCACCTTTCTGCTGACCCACTTTGTCAAAATGTTGCAGAGATTAGTGAGTGATTTCTTTCACTCAAGAAGGTTTCAGACAGAAAACTGCAGCAGACTGAGACAGCTGAAGTCTAGGCTGATGCCCTGAGCTGATGAATTCCTTCAGAATGATGGATGCTGACATCTCTACTGAAACCTGGAATGCATACAACAAATTATTACAGTTTTACTAGCTGATGATGATGTAGATTCACGTTCCCAAAGACAAGCAAGATATCTGGCAAAGTATATGGTGCTAACTTAGTGTTTGTTGAAAACAATCCAGTACCTGTTCCTTGGTAGAGTGTGTATTCCTTAACCCTTGCTTATCCTTCTCAGCACCCCTTACAATCTCTGTTGAAGAACAGAACTCCAAGAATGCACTTCTGTGTATTTAGAAACCTCTTTGATCTTTTTCCTCACGCTGACAATAAACGACATATCTAGAGATTGATGTGGCACTACAGAACAACTGCAGAACAACAACGTTGTTCTTTGTTACATTTTTTACCAGAATTTTTATTCACAGCAGCAGTATCAGCAGCAAATATTTTTCTTCTACCACAGCATGAGCAGAGATTGTGTGCCACCTATTGTGTGCATCACCATTTCTTCTTAATACAGAATATTTGTTGGGCTTTTTCATATGCCTGTCATAACTTTTAAATAGTTGATTAAGTTTCCTAAAGGCTGTATTTTTTTTTGTGCTTATCCTTGCATATTGCCTTATTGGCTTAAACTTGTATGCTAACAAACTTACAAATGTATGTATACATAGGTATGTATAGATGTATAAACATACATAAAACAATTTGTGATTTGTGTAAGAGTTTTTGTGCATGTTTATATGTATTTACATGCATATGTACATACACTTATAAACACAGGCCGTATAGTATCACTAGGCCAATGACAACAAATGGAAAAGGGACATATAGCGATATGCACATGTGTGCATGTGTATGCATGTAGATATGTGCATGTATACATATTTATGCATGCATATAAATATTCTGCATATTCAGGGGAAACTGAACCTTCCATGGCATAACCTGAAGTAAAATATTAGATGACAGCACTTCATGAAATGGCGTCCTGCTTATACTACTGATACATTCAAAGTGAACAGGAAAATGGAGGCAGAAAATGGGCAGTATTATCTGCAATATTAGGACAACAAACTAAGCAATTCTGTGACCACAACAGCATGTAAAAGTAAATGAAATAAGATAGATGAAATGTGAGCATGAGTGCAGCAGTTCCAATTTTGTTAATTAGTCTGTATTCACGCTTCAATGATGCTGCAATTATGCTACCTCATCCTTGTGTAGGCCTATTGTGGAAATGCTGTCATTATGCTCCCAGTAGCATATAAAACAGTGCATGATACGAGCCACCTACAGAGATATCATTACAATTGTGTCGATTCAACAGTATGTTTCTTAAAATTTATAATTAGTCTTCACTGAGAAGTGATTTTTTGAACCATTGCTAGTTTTTCTGGTTTTAACTTGTTAATTTCTTTTATGTTACATTGTACACCTGCCAATAAAGTTTAGATGATTGTGTACACCTAGTTACAATATTTTAAAAGGTGAATCAAAATCTACACTTAATTTTTAATAATTATAAAGGTTTCAGGATTTTTTTTTACTAATTTCCAATAAATTATATTAAATATTTAGAAATACTAGAAGAACAAGGAAGTATTACTTAATCTATGGCAATAACTCTGCCAAATGAAGGGATTCTTCATTGCAATATATTTTTACTGTAGCAAGTCTTATGTACTTCAGTGGCACAAGTCACATACCAAAATATTGGGTGAAAAATACCAAAACCATCTTTTCTGAAGAGATATTGTATATTTAAAGATTGCATTTCAAGTACAGAGGTATTTAACTCTGAATGAAAACTTCGGCTGAGATAGTGTCTCATGGGGACTGAATCCAGAATCTGTAGATGAAAATCAGTTTCTTCAACTTGAATTACAGAGGTAAATCTGTCATTTAATTGGCAGTGGTGGTTTTAGAAATTCTTTTGTTAGCATGTTGTTTCTACAAAAGTAGAAATTAACAGAATTATCACCACAGTCACAGTCTACATGTCTTAGTTTATGAAGCAATATGCTGTATTTCAAATCACTTTCAAACATCAGTGCTCTTATTGGCAGGAATAGTCAGTATTTCTTTCGGCAAAGAAAGCAGAAGAACAGGTTTTTTGTGAGAAGGGACAGGAATTTGCGACGGGCAATGCCAAGCAACTGACAAAATCTTAGTTTATATTATACAGTGGCTCACTTTACAGAAGTATCTTACTACAGATGTTAAGTGTCCAGTTTTGTATCTCCGTTCCAAATGAGGTCTAGTAAACTTTGGAATTAACACATTCTTCAACTTTGGTGTATAAAATCTAGGTAGAATTTCAGTTTTATAATATGTCTGGCTTATTTGTCATTTGAGCAAAGCAATATCTGAACATTTATTCAGGCATTGCGAAGCATTTAAATGAACCCTGGATACAGCAATTTTAGCCTACTCTTATCTAGTTTAGGTCCAGTGAGTTTGAAGACTGATTCTGATTTTATTCTTGTATTCAAATTATTCCATTCAAAACGTGGTTTGTATGGGAGCATTTATTCTCTTCGAAACAGATATATAACTGCACACAGTTGTTTTGTTTAATAATTTTAATCTAGTCAGTTAGAAAAACCCAGGATTATCCATGAAAGCCTTAGAGAGAGGTCAATCCACTGCAAGAACACTGAATCACGATTAATGTTCTCAAGTTGTAATCTATGAAGCAGATGAATAATCTCTCAGCGTCACCTAGATTCAATATTTTATACGCAATATTGCAACAGTACTTCTATTAAATAGGTTTTTGTCTGCTTCTGGAGTTCCACTTAAAGGATGCACTTAAAAAAATGTCAAAAGTTGTATAAACAAATGCAGGTGCATATATATAAAAATTTGTTTATTCATTTACTTATTTTTGTGTTTGCATGAGCTCTCAGCAGCTGCACAGCTGATATCAAGGAAGGGGTTTCCGTGACTCCCACAGTATTCTGTCTTCTGTCTCAAAGAAGGCTGAGGAAAACTTCTGCTCAAACATGAAACAACTGCAGTGAATAATTAAAGATATGTTGAAGAGTGTAAGTCTATTTTTTAAATTTGATTGTTTTGTGTAGCTATTGATTATTTATCAAAATATCAATGTTACTAATTATTAAAAGAAAAAAAGTTTTATTAGGAATGTGAATTCACAGAAATCTTTGCATGTTTCCAAAATGTGTCAAACCTGATTCAGCTTAAAAAATTGGTGAATCGTGCTACAAGAAAATCCTCAAATCTGTGCAAAACTATACAGTAATAACACAATGCTAAGATGTGGGGATAAAAAAAAAGAAAAGATACTGTGACTAGGAGCATTCAAGAATAAATTAACCTAGCAAGAGAAAGGAGAAATCTAAGGTGATAGTTCTCACAGAAAATTGTACATTTCAGTGGAATTTTTAAAGTGTACCTTGAAGTTCATCAAGAACTGCAGCTCAGCAGAAAATTTTTCTTTTAGTCTACCATCACCTGGGGCTTTCTTGTGTTATCATTTTTCATAATGGTTGGAAAAAGACAAACATTTGATACCTTTACGCTTAAGTGAAGAATACAAGAATGGGAAAAAACAGAGAAAGATCTACGAAACGTGACATGGAATGAGAAGTATAAATCTTATTATATTTTATTTTTACTAAAGGTATCAACAAAGGTGAACAGGCAGACCACTGTCTACAGATACGCAAAAAGCATGATACTATTATACTCTAAGTATAGATTCTTATAGACATTTGATTTCACCTAGGTGAGTAACAATAAAAGTAATTACTTTGCCATATTACAATTTTATTAACTGAAAATAAAAATATTTCCTTTCTACATCCAAAACTTTTTGCAAGCACCAAAAGTAAGGAATACATTGTTTAAACTCACTTTCTAGTATTTAAGTTATCACAGATCAACTATTTTTTGTAATAATGCTACAAAAATGATGAATAACCTAAGTAGAAAAACTCAATCAAATGTATTTAGGGTTTCATTTCTAAAGGATTTTTAATTGATGGTCCTGAAAAGGCCATCCTGACGTCATGTACAGAAAGATGTTGAATTGCATAGAAACACTGTGTTGCTGGAGCACATCCTGGATTTTTGTAAAGCCTTTAACACCGTCCCCCACAACATCCTTCTCTCTAAATTTGAGAGCCATGGATTTGATGGGTGGACTGTTCAGTGTATAAGGAATTGGTTGGATGGTTGCAGCCAAAGGGTAGTGGTCAACTGCTCAATGTCCAGATGGAGACCAGTGACGAGTGGAGTCCCTCAGGGGTCTGCACTGGGACCGGTGCTGTTCAATATATTTATCAATGACATGGACAGCGACATCGAGTGTACCCTCAGCAAGTTTGCAGATGACACCAAGCTGAGTGGTACGGTTGAGACACCAGAAGGACGGGATGCC
>Ga0065711_1032962_pt1 | contig 26349 bp, 16 predicted proteins | sample Hoacrofraction12_FD_59098 | JGI IMG/M metagenome (GOLD analysis project Ga0065711, IMG submission 59098) | Hoatzin crop microbial communities from Cojedes, Venezuela - Epithelial fraction 12 v2 (version 2) | ecosystem: Host-associated > Birds > Digestive system > Esophagus > Crop | place... | reverse complement strand
CTTCCCCCCCCCCCAGCTGCTCCCTCTCCCCTCCCACAGCAGCAAGGACCAGCCCCAACAAGCAAGGCGACAGGGAGACACCTCACCATCCAGACTGGTACTCACAAGACTCATGCTGTGGCAAAATGAAAGGTAAGTATGTGGATTGCGTCCTGCCTCCAGCCCCTGAGCAATTATGAGATTAATGCAGCCCTTTAAAACGTGGTGATGTGTAGATTTTTAGAGGATTTCACTTTCCAACCTCAAAGGCCTAGGGGGAGGGAGAAGAAAAACAATACCTTTTTCTCTACATTGTCAAGTATCAAAAACTCAGCCTGCGTTTGGTGAACACTCGCTCCACCCACTTCAAATAGGTTAAAGAATGATTCCTTCTCCATTTACTAATAGGTAAACTGAGGCACAGATCTTAAATGAGTTCATCAAAGTTAGGGAAAACCTTTGCAGCGGAGGGACATACAGAAACCCCATCTTTAACACCGCTTCATCCCGACCATTTGGCAGCACAGCTGCACAAACGATGGCTGGAGGAGCTGGCACTGGTGGCCATTAGTGCTATTCCAGCCCCGGTACCTTACCACTAGATCCATGATCCTGCATTGCCAGGTAGGAATCGTACACGTTCTTCTTCAAGAAGTTGCGAAAGCCAATCTTCCTGGCAAACCTGCAGACAAAAGCCTGCTCGTAGAGGCAGTTGAGAAGAAAGCAGCCCTGGATGTGGTCTTCCTCTGTGCCCGGGACCTGCTCCACGAGAGCCAGGTTACAAGTGGGGTCCTTACAGCAGGCTCTCATGCAGTCCCTGCTCCGATGAACCATGGGGGACGACAAGAAGGTGGCTCCGTTCTGGACGGAAGCGTCTGTATCCAGCACCAAATCCGGCATCCCTGCCTTAAAGTCCTCCAGGCACGTTTCACCGAAGGATTTTTCCTTCTGCCCTTCGCCGAAGTCCACCGCCAGCACCAAGCAGACCCAGAGCCATAGACCCAGACTCCTTGTGGCCATCTTGGTGCCCTGATTGTCACTTCCTCGAGACGTGAATCCTTTCCTAGAGGAGGGGAGAAGATAGATGAAGCTAAGAGGGATGGTGTCCAGGTGCATGCCACACTGGGGCGAGCCGGGACCCGGAGCACGGCCTCGGCCAATGCGTTCCCCCCACCCTGCAGCTCATCCCCAGGCACACGCTCTCAGCCCCTGACCTGGGCGGTCTCAGGCGAAACCGATGCTGGGAGCGGGGTGTCCCCCTCGTCCCCCCGCTCCGTCACCCCTCAGGTGTGCCTTCGGCTGCGTCCAGCGGAGACAAAGGCACCCAGAGCTCAGGAAGTGAAAACCAACTCCCTCAGAGAGGTAAAAAAAAAAAAAAAAAATCAAGTCACTCCCCTGCATGCTGAATTGCGTAAGAGGAAGGGGAGGAGAGCCAGGCTGATACCATCTTCCACTCCTCTGGCGAAGGGAGCGTAGGCGGTACTCTCGCTCACGCAGGTGCAAGGGCACCCATTCCAGATGAGCATCCCACCAGCCAGGTGCTTGCTGCATCCCCCTGCTCAGGGTGCTTCGAAGAGGCTGAAAGCCGGGGAGCACAGTGGTCTGTGTCCGGCGGTGGCAGCCCTCGCGCCCTGGTGCGGCCAGCTGTGTGGCACGGAGCACCATTCGCCCAGGTCTTGCTAACCTGAACGAGCCAACCTCACAGCTGCATCTACAGCACCCACTGCCGTCGCTGCTGCGAGAGGTTTCATGCTCAGCACAGGCAGCTCAGAGTCATGAATTCCCTCTTCTTAGGACACAGTATTCCTCTTGAGTGAAAGCACTTGGTAGGATGCCCAGAGGCTGTGACAGGAGCTCTGGCACAGCAGCAGTGAAAAGTTCTAGTGGTCACCCCCCACCGATGAGCAATTCCACTGCTCTCCTCGATCTCACATAGATCAGTCATGGTCTGTTTGTAGTGCCTTTGCCTCACAGGACGGTGCTGTTTGGGGCCACGGGAATAGGAAGGCTGCTGGCCCTAACTTGGGTGTATTTTCTCCCTGCCTATACTTGCAGATCCACAATCAAATTCCCCTGTTCAACAGATACACCGGTGTCATCCACCCCCTCTGTAAACAGTCCTAAAGCCCTTGGGTAAACTCTTCTTATCCCTCTGTCGTAGTCCTTAAGGAGAGCAGGGAGTACTTGTAATTTGCTTGGACAGTAGTTGTAATGAAATATTGCATCACTTCAAACAACAGCAGCCTGCATGAGATGGTGTTGAGTGGCAAATCTTCAAAAAGAGACGGTGAGCCCCAGTTATGCCTCAAAGAGCAGCTGACTTGGCGGGTTTGGGAATCATTCTGGTGCCCAGTGTTTCAATTCTTGCTGCTTCTTTCTGTGCCTCTGATCCAGCCTCATGTACCTTCATGGTAAAAGGTCTTTATTAAGAGTCCCTAGACACGTATTTCCCCCCTCCTGCCTGTCACAGAGAAACACTATGGGAATGTAACGTTGTGGGAATATTAGTTTTCAACACCTCTCATGACTTTCTATGGCCTGATGCTGACATTTGTGTATAGTACCGATTCCTGTTTGGAAAAAGGAATTGCTTTGAACTGTCTATGGTAGCACAAAAAAAAAAAAAATTAGGCAAAGCCTAAACCATGAAAGTAGATGGTAGGGCAGTAGGAAACATGCATGTCTGCAGAGCAGAGAGATATTTTCTTACTGACTACACGAATCTTTGTCAGAAGTGTGGGTGTCTCCCACTCCACTCTCAGACCCCATCTCTACACCAGGTCTTTAGGACCTGCCTGCAGACCGTGCAAGCGGTAAAGGATGCAGCTGTCCCGCACACCTTCTAAATACATGCAAGAGAAAGAAAAATGACAGCAAGGTTGTCTCCTCGTTTTATTCTGCACTGCCTGAGGCACTCTGCTGGGGACTCACTCTCGTATTTAACCCGGAGGAGATTTTTTTTCCTGGATAAATATTTAAAGCCTTCAGTCTGGAGCCAGGTGAGACTCAGTGCAGTTCCCCAACACAACAGTGTGCTGCTCAGGGAGCAGTTGGCCCCATCCCCTTTGCAAATCAGTGACCATGCTTGGATCTCCATACAGCAGAACTGCCCCTAAACAGACTGGTTTGGTATTTTTGTCTAACTGGCAATAATCCAATCTACCTCAGCAGTTGTGTTGTGTTACAATATCTCTGTCAAGCATTTCCTGTGAACCAGAAGGACATGACATCTCTTCTGCTTGTGCCAGGTAACATAACCCCTAGAAATGTAGAGCTGGGAGGACTCCTGGGTTGGCATCTCTAGCTGACTGGTGGGTGTTTTTTTGATGGGTTTTTTTGGTTTTTTTAATGTGCATGAAGGGGCTCACCCCTTCATAAGCTGATCAGTCCTAACCTTAAGAGTAGGAGGTTTTAATCACTTTTGCTCCCAGCAGAAGGCTGTGCTAGCATCCTGCTGCAAGATTTTCTGCTGCTCACACTAAGTGTATTTACAGTTACTTTATATTCAGTTTTCTTGTACAGCACTGTCCTTTAATTTCAAAAGCTTCTCTCTTTTTGTCATCTTCAGCTGTATTTATTTTAGTGAAATCGTATCTTAACTCAGTCTTCAGTTTGGTAGTGCAAGCAAGCCATGATCTTTCAATCACTTTCATGGTAGAGTCTCCATTTCCCCTCTGTTACCCTAATGGCCTTTTTTCTGCCCATTTTCCAGTTTCAGGGTTTGTATTATTAAATAGGCGGTACAGAATTCTGTGCCACAGTCTAAAGAATGGATCACCATTACCAAGTACTTAATTTTCTGTCTCTCTGCTGCAAATATGTTGCTGATTACATCATATTATTATCGTTCATAGGCTCACTGCAGAGCCATCTTATGAACTGTATATGTTTGCTGGGTCTTGGTCTTGTTCTTGCCACCATTTTCAGCTGATCAGCCCCCAGCTAAAATTTTTATGACAATTTCCTAAGTATGTGAGCTTACTTTTTATATTCTCTGTATTCTTAAATTTGACCCATTTTTTTCTGCTTGGCATATGGGTCTGGCTTGCTCATTTAACCTTTAAAGATCACATTTTTGGTCTTCCACCGTAGGAGCGATGCACCCCATCTGTGTGCCAGTAGCACAGTTTCTAAACATGCCCGGTTTCTTCTAGAGAGGTTCAGTAATTAAAATTTTGAGATTAGTTCCAAGATCAAGGACTTCTACTAGGAACCTCTCCCTGTTGCAGCATCTTTCCTTCCAACTCAATAACCTATTCCTTGCCCTCCTAACCTAGAAATCCCATCGCAGCCCTCATCTGCTGCCAAATGAACAATTTCCCATGACTTCAGCTGAACCGTGTGTTATTCATATTAACGTGAAGGGAAAGTAGCGTGTGTGATTTTATGACTTGGGAGTGTTTTGTAAGGGGTCCTGAAACAGTGAGTCATCATTAACATTCGTCTGTCTTTGAGAAGTGTCTGCTCTCAGTCCTGCAATAACAATTCAGGAGATGACTCAGGAGGGGTAAGTCGCACTGCAGTTTAATATTTGACTAAGATTATGAGAGCCCTTAGACACGCATAGCTTGTAACAAACTCGGTGCAGGAGCCTGTGTCGCCTGCCTTCTTGTGATTGCTACGGAGACCCCGGCACCCATCAGCAGGCAGATGTCCTCCTTCCAGAAGGAAGTCACCCCAACAGCCAGAAAAATCAGGAAGCCCCAGTCCAGGTCTCCTTTGCCGTGCTGTGCAGCCCAGCTCCATGGCATCACCACCTGCAAGGACTTCCTGACAGCAGCTTGTCCCACTGGCTGCTGCAGGCGATTCCACTCTGCTGCGCTTTACCTGGGAACCGCTCTGCATGTCATTAACGCTTGGGAGACAGGTTTGCTTGCTTGCTTGTTTTGTTGTATTTGCCCCAGGTTAAACCTCCTGGTGTGGTTTAGGGGCGAGACCCGGATGCAAGTGACGGCACAAAGATGTGGCAAGGGAAGGAGACAGGGAGGGACCTCACCGGGCCGTGACTAACCACCGGTCCTGTGGAACAAAGCAAGGGAAAGGATGACAGGCTGCTGAGTCCTCCCGAGAGCCATCCCCTTTGCAGCGGGGGCAGCGTTGGGGAAGGGAGTTACAGTGAGGGTATAGTGTTTCTTTGGGGAAGTTCTTGTCTACAGTCCTGCATGACACTGGCTTTTATTTTAATGTTGCTTGTCAAGGTAAATCCTTAAGGGCAGGAGCACTGGCAAAGAAGGAAGGGGAAATAGTGTTGAGACTAGTTACACTGAGAAAGTATCTGCATTTTTGTCTTGTCTACGCTAGGCTTTTACAAGGAGATAGGTATGGAAATGACTCCTCTTGTGACGGAAAGAACCTTCAGTTTGCAGGAACTAGAATAAATTAACATTTCCCACTGAAGTGGGGAACCTGAGCTCTTCTTTATAGTGCCTGTGAGTGGAACAGGATCAGCCGTGGGGTTCCCCACAGCCTCTCCTTCTCCATCAGTTCCTACTGTGACTGCAACCCCAGGAACCTTCTGGCTTTCAACACCTTCAGGCCAGCTGCCGGTGCCTCCTGTGGAAGGCTGCTCTCCCCTGTGTTTGTAGGTGGCCATTTCCCTGCAGGTGTGAGCAGTACAGTCCCTGCAAATATGATTGCATCCTTTCAAGGGACTTCTTGGCGTAAGAACTATACAAACGGTCTCTGCAAGACTGAAATGTTGAAAGCAGGCTGGAAAACAAGGAAGATCCCCTTCATCTATTGAGCCAGTTCTTCTCTTGTCTCAAACTCTAGCATCCAAGGACTTGCTGAAACCTCTGTGCCACATGAAAACACCAATAATGCTTTCAGTGCCACAGGACTCTTTCTTTTGGGAAACAGCAAAGCAATACAAGAGGGAGGGCACAAAACAACATATACAGGTTTTCAAAGATCCCTAAATAATCCATTTGGCATCTAATTCAAGTTGTCATCTTCACCTGAGTATTGAAGGCCGGGGGGAGCTTGCTCCTGGGTGGAGATGCTTACTCATCCCACTATGTACAGGATGTCTGAGGGTGGACACAGATAAGCAGAATTAATTGCCTAAATAAAGAGAGGGTCCAGATTTTGCTACTCCACTGGTGTGCCAAAGCAGTAGGTACAATTATTTCCCATTTAGACTTCTCAGCTGCTGCTGAGCCACGAGCCTTTACGCTCTGCTTGGCTGCCACTCACAGAGGCAGGAGGGAGGGCAGGCAGGCTAGCTCCTCTGACCTCTTATCTTTATTGCTGAGACCTGTCTATTTTCTGAGGCGGGACCAAATAGTTCAATTTTGGGTTGATCAGTCAAATACTAAGTTAAGAAATGTCTTACTCTGTGTCTCAGCATTCTTCCTTCTCACTGCCCTTTCATTGACTTATGAAAGGCAAGACTGTCAGGGGAGAGGAGTCAGAGTGATTACTGATTGCCTGACTGAAGTTAATTAGGCTCCTCTCTGTGTGCTGGTGGGAAGGCAGCAGTACTGCTTGGGTAAGAGGTGGGGACAGTGTGAGCTGGAAACCCCTGGCTGCTTCCTTAACTCTCCAGAGGCTGAAGGTGAGAGGAGATGATGTGCTCTCCCTCTTCTTGCTAGAGCTCTGGAGCAACGGTGCAGCCTTCTCAGCTTCCATCCTCCTGCAGAGACACTGGAGGATAAGGGAAGTGGAGGAGCAATGTTAGGATGCTGAGGCTGCTTACTCGGGGCTCTGGACTTTTAAAATCTCCATCTCTGGCTACATTTTCTGATCTGCACAACTTCTGTGCCTGCTCCTGCTCACAGGAGGATGCAGTACCTCTTTAGCTTGTGGCGTCCACTTAGTATTGATACAGTCACCTCTGCTGTCTGCCCTGGTTTAATTTGTGTTAACTACCATGTTTGTAACCACAGGGAAAGTGATTATTCTCTAAAGCAGGTGGAGAGTGGCTTCTGGCTGTCTTGAAAGGAAACATTCCTCTCTAGGCTGGGCCTCAAGAGAAAGAGGCCAGCCTCGTTCTCTAGAAAGATGAGCTGGGGCCCTGCTGAATTATTGAGCATGTACCACAGTCATCAGCTCAGAGAGAAAGAGAAGCACCAGCGTAGGTCACAGGTGTGGGATGGAGATTATTAGCTTCAAGAACAGAGGAGCGTAACCAGATCTGCCTCATGCACTTGGTTGCTCTGCTGCCTGGATCTGTGCCACAGCTTCTTGGCTGTATGACGCAGATCGTCAGCTTGGTTTGGTGGCCCTCTCTGGGGCCATAGACAGTCACAAAAGCCCAACTCCACAGTATTGAACCCCCCCACCCCACCCTTTTGGAGGCAAAACCTCACTTTTAGGGCAGACCTGAAGGAGCAGCAACCCCAGGTCACACATGGAAACTGAGGCACAGAGTTTCAGCCTAACACTCAAATGTGTTAACCACATTTAAACCCCCTTTATTCACCTATGTAAATAATAAGCAGAGATTTGCAGAGCACATGATGACCAGCAACTGCAGCAGGAGGTCCATCAGAGCTTACACGCACACAGCTCTTGTGAAAAATCAGGTTGTCTGCTTAGATGATGTAGTTGCCCAAGTATGTGTGTTCACTTCTGAAATTTTGGACAGGTTGTATGCCCAAGGCTATAAGGAGATAACTAGGTTGAAAACAAGATCTCATCTCCCAGCCATGCCTGAGATCTCTGAGATCCCCCCCACTGTGCATGTCCAAAGAACACGTTGAATGTCCTTCTGTCTGTTTGGCCACTGAATCTGCTGCGATGTGAGGAAAGGACAGGATGGGGTGCAGCACTGTGAGAAGAGTCACGTGGCCACTTCTTGTTTGGTGGTAGCTGGCACTTACCAGGACTGGCAGGTGGCTGGTGCACCCGTATGAGATGTTGCCTTGTTCAAAGGAGGCAATATCACTTATCCTGTATGAGGCACCCATTCCTGTGCCTGCAGGAACTGCTGCCACACCCTCATGGAGTGGTCTTGCACACAGTCTTTTTATTTCTTCCTCTTGATTTAATCATAGCTTAAAGTAGTTTATTACTGGAGAAGGCCTACTTTATCTGTAAATGTTTATTTCTATGCTGCCATCTTTGCATTGCAAAGAATTCATGACTAAACTGATATAATCTAAAGCAGTATGATGAACATCCTGTAATACAGCTCATTTTGGCTTACGGCTTTCCTGAGAGAGCCTCTGACATTTGCTTCTGAATGACTTATTCTGTTGTAGGGTGATGCTGACAGAGCAGCATGAGGGCACCGAGGACTGCTTATTACTTTGTTGATAAGAGTATGGAAGGTGGGGTGAGTCTGCCTGTGAACCTTTTCAGATATGGTATCTCAGAGCACTGTTCACTCTCAGGCAAGGTTACAAGTCAACCGTGGCTCAAGCTGTTTGAAGAGCCATTAGAGCAGGTTATATTCTCCTTTCTTTTTTCCTCACACCTATCCTGTGACCTCTGGATCCTGTGCTTCATAAATTCAACTATGGAGGCAGAAGATTAACAAGGCAAACCCCATCTCTTACAAACTGGCTCAACGAAGAGCACCAGAGTCAGCACAGGGCATGGAGGAAGGGGACAACTTCCCTGCTAGTATATTCAGCCGCTGCAAAATTTTGGACTGACTCAGGAGTGCCAGGTAACTTCTCTCATAAGTCTGGTCCTCTTTCTCTGATCCTAATGCCTGTCTGGAGTTCCTCAGGACCAAGGCAAATATTTGGTTGTTTTCTCCTGTTAAAAAATGTCAGTCCTTGAACAGCAAAATAAAGCACTTCTGTTTGGAGACAGGAACTTCACACCTGGCAGTGTATGTCCTTTGGTCCAGAGTTACCTTGTGAAAACCTGCCTGTATTGGGCGAGCATATTAACCTTTGAAAAGTCAACAGTTGTAAACACATTATAAGGGTGTTCAATGGGTTTTGCAAGGTTTCTAACAGTTAAGAATCTCTGAAGAATCTGCACTCCCTGAGTATGCTTTGAGCCTCTCGCAACATGGGTTTTTTCTGGGAAATTTTGATCTGAATAAGACAGTTTTAAAAATGAGGTTAGAGTGGGGATACATCCAAGCAGTGAGGAAAAGTGGATAAGGCTGCTTAAATTAAATAGCTGATAGCTGTCTTCTGAATTGAAATTTTAGGCTGTCTGAAAAGCAGAGGAGATTATACCAGTTTCAGGTATACTTTAATACTTCCACTTTCACTGATATGGAAGCAAGTTTCAGGATTAGCATTTTGTGGAATTTTCCATCAGAAAAGGCTTTTATTTTTGGCTCAAATTTAGGCTGAAAAGAAGGGCTGGAATGGCCCGGTCAATTTTTCTGTCACCCCGTGTACAAGAGGTTACTGGCTGGCTGTACACCATCCCCCTGGGCACAGGAATGTGGCTTTGGCAGGGGAACTGAGCACGACTTCCAGAGGTGACCAGCCCCCCTGCAGACTGCCCCACACTGCCCAGCCGCAGCTGCTAGTGGGAGAAGGGCTGATCGCTTTTCCTTTGGTTTATCAAGTTCTTGGCCTCCAAACTGGAAGTACCTTGGCTGCCAGGAGCAGCAGACTTACTTGCTTTTTCCACATAAATCATGAGACTGGGGTTGTTGGATCTGCTTCATGATGGAGTGTCTCAGCTGGGTTTTGTCCATTCGATAGCGCAGCTCCCTAGGCAGATCACCGGAGGCTCTGGGAACAGGTGACTAAAGAGGCGTGATACAGCGTCTAGAGGGAACGCAGGTGTCCCAGTGCCTTGGCACCCCATAAACAACAGCCAGTCTGATTTCTCCTCCTCTGAACAGTGCTGCTCACACATATCCTTCTAAAATGGCAGAGGGCAATGATGTTGCAGACCTTTAACCTGTCTTCCAGTAAGAAAGAGATTATAAACCCAGCAACGATAATATATAGTATCATAGCAGTTTGACTTTTACCATAAATACTTTTCTGTGGGAAGGAGTTAGTGCTATATCCATAGACAGGCCTTTTCCTGCAGTGTCATCATGTCAAATACTGTACTTTTTTTTTTTTTTCCAATAACAGCATAGATATTTTGTTTTCTCTCAGAAGCGTCTTGCTCAAATGATCTCAAATTCAGGCCGCTGGGATTTCTACAGAAAATTTTTGAGAAAGCTGGAATAAATTTACAGATTGTAGAACAATGTAAAATGGGAATGGTGATTTCAAGTTTGGCTTGCAGTATCAACTGACATAGTGTTCCCATCCTTGTAAAATAGTGGATGCAGCCACCTGACTCCAGATCTCTTCTCCTTATCTGTACTGGGTCCAGTGCTTTAGCTGGAAAATGCCAAATATACCATTTCAATGGGAATTAAACCCTGTAGCTGCAGGCAAAGTAGTTTACTGAGGCTAGTGGAGCTTGAACAGAGCAGGATTCAATGCATTATCTATGGATCAGCCCTCTGGAATTGCACATGCACGTAGGAAATCAGCCATTTAAAACCTCCTTCTTCCCCACCTCTTGGAGCTGACTTGTGTTAAATATTAACAAACTTGGTTCATCAATTCCCTGGTTCACTTGGCTTCTTTTAACAACAGATGTTTTTACAACAGTAACTCTGCCTGCCTCCCCGCTCCGGTCAGTGCGGCCAATGGTGAAACCCAAGAACCTGCTGCTGTAACTCTGCCTGCAGAGCCTGGCTGCTGCCCCGGCTATGTGGTCTCCCCAGGTTCTCTCCCTGTGATTACCAATGCTGCCCGCCTTTGGTGTCTGCCAGTAGCTTGTGCTGTGAGCCACTAGTTGCAGAGAGGTGTTGGCGAAAGGAGACCGAGAAAAGGAGCGAGGGAGCCCACAGGAGGAGAATTTCTGCTGTCGTAGGAGGAGGAGGAAGCAGTGAGCATGGCCAGCAACTCCAGCGCGCTGCCCCGGGTGACTTTCCAGACGCCAGAGAAACCTGGGGAGGAATCATCACACAGGAAACTGGGCAAGTTAACCATAAAGTACAACCGCAAAGACCTACAGCGCTGGCTAGACCTGGAGGAGTGGATCAACGCCCAGCTGCAGGAGCTGTACCAATGCCGGGTGAGTAGCTGGGGCCAATCACCCCCTCGCTTGTCAGGGGAACGGGACTAGAGGCCCCGAGTGCTGGGACAGAAGTTTGCTTGCACTGCCTTACTGGAAACAGCTTCTCATCTTCACTCTTTATTAGGTAACTTATTGCCACCTGCTACAGCACTCTCTCTGACTGGTGTGTCTGCAGTCAGAGAAGCTTGCACTGATATAAGCCAACTAGCTTTAAACTGGCTGAGGGGGCTGTAGCTATGGCCTAGCACGAGTAGCAGAACCTAGTGAGATGTACAAATCCGGGATGCTTCTTGCTGAGCTCCATGTGGTAAGTGGCTTTGCTGCAAGCAGTATCTAATCCAGCTGGGTTAGTTATGAGCGTATCCTTGTTCCTTCTGGTCACAACGGTGTAGCTATAGCTGCTGTTTGAACGAGACACTCTGCATAAAATGCCTTCATCTTCACAAATCCCCAGAGCTGTCTTCCTTGCCGCAGATTCCCTTTGTGCCGGGAACAGTCTCTCCTAAATTCTTCCTGCCTGTCTGAGAGCTGCCTCACTGAGAAAGATCCAGGAGTGCCTAGGTCCAGAACCTAAATGGTATCAGTCTTTACCTGGGCTGTTGCAGGGTACGTGACATTTTTCTTCAATGTGGTGTGACATTGAAGTCAAGTTCCAACACTGGCTGGGTACACTGAAATTTTGATCTGTTTGTATCACTTCTATCCATATTTTGTGCTTAGATGGATGGCACTTGCACTGGGAGCTTTCAGAAGGGACGACAGTGCTTTTCCATGTTTGACAGAATTCCTTTGAAGCGTGGTATAGGAAAAGTTGAAAGAATTTGCCCAAATTTGATGTCATGGTCTTAAACCCATTTAAATAGTTTGACTAAGGGTTTTATCTGTAGGCCAGTGGCTGATGTAGTAAGAGAACATAGCTTTCTTGACTCACAACCGAGTACTTCTTCAACAGAAGACATAGATGGGTTTAACAAATTGTGTAAAACAGCTTATTCGTGTTCTGGATGGGGACAGACTAAATGAACTTCCAAGCCCTTTCTGCCCAGTTTTTGGCATTTGCACCCCAGCACAGTGCTAAGCACATTCTTGAGATACAAGGAAAAAAAGAGATGCTGATTGCTTAGTCTTCCACTCTGAGCGTCAGCAGTTTCAAATTGCAATGAACAGTGGAAGTGGACATGTTAGAACAGCCTAGGAAAGGCAGTTTTTGTGCTGTATGCCATGACGGTACAGAGAAGCTTTTGCCTGCCCAGGCTGATTTTCTGGGCCTGAGAGCTGTAGAACGATGTCAGCCCACAGCTGAAGAGCCAAACTTCAGGAACTGTCTCTGAGGCTATCTTTACTATTGTTGTTTATTATTGTTATTATCAGCATTTTCTGTGTGACTGTTTCCTATCTGATGTTTGTGTGAACGTACCAGGTTCTCATGGCATGATTGGAGAGAGAAAATAGTTAATTTCTGATTTAATTTATGCCATATGCAAAGAACACGCAGCAGAAAACAAATACGGAGAAAAAGGTCCTTCCTCTGTCGCAAATGCATGGCTCCTCTGAAAATGAGTACATTACTGCTCCTGTTCTGTTAATTAACATTCTTAGGCTTCGCAAACAATTTTATAGCTTGTTTAGCAAAAATAAAAAAGGATAAAAGCTCATAATCTCTTCAAGACTTAATTGTGAATGTCCAGTGGTTTTCTATAATGTATAAAATGATAGTAATAAATTCTCAGCTGTATCTTAGGCCTCTTAATAACGTATTATGAAACATTACATAGCATACATAGGAGCAGATGTTATTGCTGGACCTAGTCAGACAGGCAAAATTCAGCATGTCTGCAAGTGCTAAAATGGTGGTCCTGGTGAGTGAAGGCTGTTCGAAAGAACTGTGACAATGACAGTGCCACTCACCAACCACGCCTGCACTGGCATTTAAGGGACTGTCCCTGGGGTTGGTAGCTCAGTTCAGAGAGCCCTTAGCCTGACTGTTGAGATTTGCCAGAGACAGGCAAGAAGAATGGCTGCTGCTTTGAGTAACAGAACGTCTTGCTGTTTGAGGAATTATTGTAGTTGTAAAGAGAAGGTTTGGGTTTTTCTCGAGATAGATGAGAAGCATTTTGTAACCAGTAACATGACCCAAGATGATGCTCCCTATGTGCTACTCCTACATTCCCAACTCTACAGATGTACACTTTTAATGGTGTCAGAAAAACAAGTCAGGTTACGTTAACACTTCTGGTTTTCTGAGAATTAGGAGCTGTTTACTGTCATCACAGTAGCTGCCCTAAGGGGATATTTTTGCCTTATTACAATATCCCAGCAGGCACAAGTGAGAAATCCAGCCATGCCCTTACAGGAACAGATTGCCAGTGGATTACCTTTGCTAGCAGATCTCCAGCACAACAGGTTTCCCAGCTTCCTGGTGTATTTGGGCCAACTTAAGAGATTTGCTACCAGGAACTAAGAACATTATGCTGTGCCAGGTCAGAGACTGTCAATAGGGTACAACAGGGGGATACAGAGGATCTTTTCAAATAAATACATGTGCCACAGTAAATTACTTGTAATCATCCAGGTATCTAGCAGATCCTCCTGCTCTCCTCTGTGCATTGTGGCAAGACTATTTAGTTAGCCCCGCTAGTCTGGCCTTCCTTGGATCCATCAGCTTCCATTACATCGTCTCTTTGTCACCTTCTTCCTTTGCTCCACCTGCCCTTGGCAGTGCAATGTTCCTCAGTGTCTTCCAGAAACCTGTATGACAGAGTCAGAATAAACAGCATTGCAGATTCAAATGCCAGCCAGGTTAGCTGGAACATTGCCTCTTGATACAGATAATCTGAATGCTATGTTATTTACTGTCATGAGGCTTTCTGCAACTAAACTAACACTCGGGAGACAATTTTGATTTTCAAGATGATTTGCGGCATGTGGAAGCTGGAACACCATCCATACTAGGTCCAGAAAGCCATAGGGAGTTCCTACCCTGTCTCACCCTCCTGACCTATTTAGCTTCTTAGCCAGAGACAAAGTCAGGCTGGATCAACACCTAATGAAAACTATTACTTTCAAGAAGAAATGTTGTGTGGGTCACAGTACAATGTATTTCACTGTGCTTTATTACTTATTGTCGTCAGCTGTGTAACAAAGATGAACAAAGTTTTTTCTACTTCCTCTCTGGCTTGGTATCAGAGACTTCTCAGAAAAAGTGTCTTTTTTTTCCCGTAAGTATTGCCTTTGCTGTTTAATGTTTTACATATACATCCATAAAGGCTACCCAGCAATCAGGTACTGCACTGTTTACTCAGTATCCTTACTCTGCTGATTACTATGTTAAAATATCACTAGTGCTGTGCTGTCAAAGATTCATTTTGCAAATACATTGGAAACCACAGCCTGCTTTCCTTACAGTCTTATAGGGACATGTGGGGCTAAAATGTATCTGTGATCAAGTTTACAAATGTTTCCAACTAACACCCCCATGCATAATGAGATTATTACTCCAATCACCACAGCTCTTAGATTAAAGGAAACTGTTATATCCTTCTCATGTCTGTTAGAGAAAGCTGGCAAAATACTGTTAGGCTTTTCAAAAGCATAATTCGTTTTCTCTCCATTACTGCAACAAGCCTTTGTATAAATACCAACTATGTAAATGTATTTAGCCTGAAAGCCTAAAATCTTCTTGTATTAGTTATGCCTCTAAGATTAAGCCCGCTGGATTTCTGTTTAGTGAATGCTTGTTCACACTTTTCATAGATAGTTGTCATCCCACGCTGGCTTGCATTGCATTGCACTTGGCAATTGCATTTGGATATTCTTGAAAGGGTCTTCCTATGATGGATGATGATCCCTGAGCAGTGGTATCCAGTGTTGAGGTGGGAAATGAATGTGTACATCAGGATGTGTGGCTGTAGCAGACACCACAGAGGGGCTGCAAACTGTGCCCTCTTCGTAAGAACCTCCTTATTTTGAGGCGATTCATATTTTGACCTCAACTTTGCAGCATAGTTTTATTGTAGCTAGTTCCTTCTCAGCTGCTCAGTTCTTCAAAGATGACCTCTAGAGTTCTTAGAAGTTTGACGGTTAATTTAACTGTGTTTTGGTTTATTTTGTTTTTAGCTAAGAGAGGAAACAGAGGCAGCAGCTCCTGAACCACAAATTGATCTTGAAGATCTCCTGGAGGTCCCTAATGAAGAACAGAAGTTAAAACTACAGGTCAGATGATAGAGAAACTTGGTGACTTTAAGTTAGGGACCTCCTTCCTAGAGAGAAGTAGTGGTGTGTGGGGTACAGAATATGTGTATGTAGTGCTGTATGATGCTTCCCTGTGTCTTAGCTTGTCAAATGTAGTAAGAGTATATACCCTTTTTGTAGGAAGGGGAGAATAGGTCAACTCATAAAATACTAAAATGACTCTTCCTTGGGTTTTAGGAAATCCTCCATGAGTGCTCCAGCCCGACAGAGGTGAGTGAAGCACCAGCAACATATATATGCTATACTGTACTGTCAGAATGTGTCTTTGTTACTGCTTGGCTGAATAGCTAAGATATTACTGTGCCTAACATGGCACTGCAGATTTGTTTAATTCCCAGTGCAAGGTGTTTGCCACTTTATTCTGCTGTGTTAGAAAAAATACATGTAAATCTACAGAGGTGAGTTGACGGCAGAGCAGTGGAGCAAATATGGAATTATGCTTTATAACCAAACAAAGTTCATTGCATGTTTTGGACATGCTAAGCTGACTAGGCTGAGTTGCTATTTGGTCCTCAGTGTAGAAAAGCCATGGACAGTGATACAGCCCACATAACCGTCTTGCACGCTGTTAACTAAATGCATACTTAGCTTAAACCACTCTAGCGTTATGAGTGATAAGAATGTAGGATGGCCCTCAGATTGGACTGGGCTGATAATTGTAGCTGTACAGTGATGATCATACAGAAACTGAGGTGGGTGCATGACTATCACTGAAATTGAACTCGGCTGTAGCAATCATTACAGACAGTCTCCTAGCAGGGGTTCAGCAGACAAGGCTGGCAATAGGGAAATAGTTTTCAGTGTCTGAATTTCAGATCTTTTAGGCAAAAACCCCACATTCCCAGAGAGATAACTGAAAATAGTTTGCTCTACTGATTCATGAGCTGTGAAAGCGTCTTGTGGACAGCATGGTACTTGCTAACTACAAAGAGATACTGCTGCCCCATTGGCAACACCACGTACTTTCACCGTGGTGATCTTGAATACAGTTCCCTTGAAAGATCACAGCAGCCTATTGGCAGAAAGAAGACAGAGGAAACAAACTGGTTTCCTCTGAAGGGACTGACCAAAAAGGTATGTATGATCCTAGGCATCACTTCCAGAGCATGCTGTGGCAGGCAACCTCATATCACCCAAGTAAGGAAGCTGGGCTTCCACACAGCACAAACGGTAACAAGCTGCAATACTTCCAGTGACCTTGCCTAATTACAAGGACATGTAGCTATCTCCTTGGGTGAAGAAAGGCTGCATGCTCCTTTTTGTTGATGTTACTTGTCATGCAGAGGGTAAAGTTTGCACCAGTCACATTGACTTCTGCCTGGAATAACCAGATGGTCCAGTTTAGTACATAGTCCTTGACTGTGTCAGCAAAGTGGTGGAGGTTTATCTCCATTAACTGCTCATCTAGTTGCTCTGCCTGTCCTCAACCCCTGCTCCAGGTTATCATTAGTCCTACATGTGTTTTGCTCCACCTCTTCTCTGCCAGCCACTTCCTTGTAGAACTGGCACAGCTCCGAGATGGTTTGCAGTCCACAACTTGGAGCTTTTCAGGCTCAACAAGAGGGACAGCTTGCTTTGCCCTAGATTGGGAGGGCAGCAGAAACGGGCAGGAGGTTATGTTGGCGACAGGAAGCAGCGGAACCCAACAGAGGACAACAGCACCCTCAGGTCATCTCAAGGTGGAAAAAGCAGGTATCTTGGATGAAGAGGGGTAGGCTGGCTCTGGAAAAAGCAGGTATCTGGGATGAAGAGGGGCAGGCTGGCTCTCGGGGAGAAAGTAAACATGGCTGCTTCAGAGGGAGACAGGGGAAGGGAAGTAGCAGGGCTTTTAGACTTTTCTCATCCATCAAAAGGTCTCCTTTCCTAAGCTGAAAGATAGGTTTGCTCAATACATGTCAAAATTCTGGTTTCTGTTCAAAATGAAGGCAAATGTGGGAATAGTGCAAGCGCCATAGTACATTTTGGGCTGGTGAGCACTGGAATTAACATGATATCCTGCTTCAACCAATTCTCATTGTAGGACTTCATTACGGAATTGCTTAGTCGATTGAAAGGTCTCCGGAGAGTCATCAATCCTCAGAAGAAATGACCTTGACCACATGGAACACGCAGGGTGGGTCACAAGGAAACCTGTATCTTCCCCACAAAAAACAGGATGAGCAACATCACTTCAGAGCATATTTAGGACTTACTGTTGGTGATGTTTCTCAGTAAGTCTGTGAACTTTGTACCAGTGGTTTGAAGTTTCCACTGCTTCCAGATCTACGCACACAGCAGGGAACTAGGTTGTGCATTTTCCTGATTCTTAAAGGGCGTGTTAACATGGGGAACAGGACAAGATGTCCTCCCTTTAGTTTCTTCTAGGAATTTCCATGCTGGCTGAGGAGCACTGAATACAATTCTCTGAAGCTCATCAAGACTTCTTTCTTTCCGTCCGCTGCAAGGAAAACAAGGCATTGGTTATCACTCATTCATCAACATGGAAAATCAGTTACTGTTAAGCTGCACCCTGTTTCAGTCTGGCTGGCACCCAGCTGTGATCCCCTGCCTGTTACTGCTGTACATGACTACAGCATTGCATGTACTTTGTAAGTCTTATTAAGCCTCTGTTATTCATTAAGGTTGGACAGAACATATACAGTAGGACGAAACCAAAATGTTTGAGTGCACCTGGTTTACTTAAGGGGAAGTTAGTGAAACAGCTGCTGAGGCTAATGGAAGAGAGATTGTTTTTCCTTTTCGTGGAATTTAGGACTTCATGATTTAGAAGCGTCTTCTGAAGGAGCAAGGTCTGGGAATGATTTTTCTCATAATTTAAAAAGATGTTGGAAAAATGCTTATTTTGTATATTAAAACAGAGAAAACCAGCCATACACTGCTTGCTTTTGCTGTCTTTTTAGACACTAAACTGAAGCAAAAAAACTACCTGCTCCCAATTTCCCCACAGAGAGCATCTGAGAGTGCGTCTTTCACAAATAGGTAAGCCTCACAAATGAGAAGTGAAGTAGGACACGTTGTCTTGCCGCACAAACTCTTCTGGCTACAACTAACGTGCGGCTGGAAAAATACAGAGGAAACCACATCCAGCCCCTCAGCAAATCAGTAACTTGACACATAAGGCTAGGAAATAAGACAGCAAATGGAGGCTGGTTGCTTAGGCAGAGCAAGACTCTCACATTATGTCCTGCCCCTACGCGCTCATGCCTACCATTCAAACGAGAGATGAGTTGCTGAGTCACATCCGGAGGGACTCTTATGCACCAGTATGCTCAAGGCTAGCTTTTCAGTACGTGTTTTGTCAGACAGGGACAGAAGGGGCCAATTCTGGAAAAAAAGGGACATGCAGGTTAGCTAAGAACGACAATGAGAACTCTTGGGCTGGACCAGTAATATCTTAAATACATCAGTCTTTTCATCTTTATCAGTAACAGGATGATGACTATTGCCTTTTGCTTCCCTCCTATTTTCCAGCAGAAGTATCAGTGAACAAGCTGTGGGCTGTGCACACCTCTTAAGAGGACAAAATACAAGCTGCTCTAGCAACTGTGATGTAAGGGCTTGTTTCCCCTCACATACCGTTCTTGCATGTGGCAGCGTCCTGGAAGTTAGCAAGCCATGCAGCTCATACCTTGTCCTAAGGCTGCTCGAGGTTGGAGAAATGGTCTTTCTTTATCAGGTCCATATATATCTATGGTAGCCCTAGGGACATGCCATTTTTGGCTTTGTAAGGGGCTAACAGGACATGCCCACCCTCCTGAAATCTCAACTCTGTAAGTAAAATAGTAACAGAATTAAATCCAGAGCTGCACTGGTGGTAGATCTGGCATTGCTCATAGATTGACACCTGCTAAGACTTGTGTATCACGCCCCTTGAGAAAGGAGAGCAGCACACTGACAAAAAGCTCCAAGCGCTGTTAAAAACACAGACTAGGTTCAAACAGACGTTCAGGTGGAAGATCTAGGTGGACAGGCCATGAGCTGAGTGTCCTAAACTAGGGCTGTAATTAGCTGCAGCAGAGGAGTTGAGACTAATCATGTACCATACCAGGAGGCTTTGTTTTTTTCTGCTGAGCTGCAACAGCACAAAGACCTGAGATGCCTCTCATCTGGCCCAAGAGACAAATTACCTCCACCCCAGGCATTGTTCTCAATATGGAGTGATACAAAGAGCATTTTTGCCTGTGCTTTAAGGCAGACATTGTTAGAACCCCGGAGAAAGCAGGTTCTTGAAGCTCTGCTTGACAGAAGTTGTCTTTGTGCTTATTCTGCAAGAATAGCAGAAAAAGAGTAAGCTGCAGCCCCTATGATGATCAGTTGCTTCTGATACACAAGGACATCACTACCACCTGAGAGTGCTTCAAATAAGTACAGTGTGATTATGGGGAATAAAGCAAGATGTGGCCAGTGCTAGATGATTTCTCTGCTTACTGGTGCAAAAGTAAAAGCAACATAAGGCAATCGGAGCAACTTTTTGTTTATCTCTTAAAAGTGATACATCATGAAGACAGACTTTTTTTGTTTTTCCCACAAACAGCTTCCACTGAACTTTGCTGTTTCTCAGCGCCATCACTAAGGCTGTAATGTTTGGTATGCAGATAGTGTGTAAGAATGTTTCTTTAAAGGAACTTTGCCCTCTTGATTATACCAAGATAACCCAGAATGTATGAAAGTTCATGTGCTTTTTTAATTGAAGGTTTATGAAGATGCATAAAATTACCTTTAATACAAATTTTCCTTAGTTATGATCAACACTCATATTGCCTTGAAAAATATTCTGGCTGCTACATTTGGAGACATAGCCATTTTACCTCACTTCACACAACATGCGTGCATGTGAACCACAGCAAATACAAGTTAATGCAGTTTAACTAAGATGAGACCTCTCTGTCAGCTCATCTGAGTTCAATCTTGTGTTATCATTATTCTGAATTCTTGTTGGGGTGGAGCCTACATTTGACAGTTCATATACAAAACATTTTGAGAGGGAAAGAAGATCTCCCTGTGCCCTTGTGGCATGCCACAAAGACAGAAGCAAAGAAGCTGATTCTCCTTCTTGAAGATACCAAGCTCTCTTCAGTCCTTGAATAGCTATGACTGAAGTTGATCTGGCCTGTCAGGAGCTCGTTGTTTACCAGTATCATTACTCATTTACCAGCACCTTTTCAAAGACAAGGACAGTGAGTAAGCAACACAGGTAGAAGTGCACTGCCCACTTAAAGGTCATGCAGCATTCCTCTTTCACAATGACAGATTCAGCTAGGTTTGCTTCCTGCAGACAGCTGATGTAGATACCCCTTCTACCCCTCCTACATGGAGATCACTGAGGCAACAGCTACAGCGGGAATGGCTTTTCAGGGGAAAGTGACTGAGCTGCCACTAAAATGACCAATTACATGCAGAAAGGTCAGCAGCCACAAAAATGCCCATTAGTGGTAGAGGGAAAGCATCAGCATGTGTGTGCATGACTGAAGAGACTCTTCCATGCATGACTAAGTTCTATTTCAGGTACTGGGCTGGTGCATTTCTGGATTGCTTGGGATGATCCTAGTAGGAAGCCAAACTGGGAAACTCAACAAACTGTTTCCGGCTCTAACCTGCTCCTTTTCCACTGATGTGAATAGGGCAGGGCTGACCAGACACAGGCTGCCAAACTGCACAAGGAGCTCAAAGTTTGTTTGTGGCTAATGAAGCTTTCAAAATGTTGCCAGTAGCACACCAGCTCATACTAAGATATTAAAAAAAAAAGTGTCTGTAAAGCAAGAAATAAAACGTCTGCTAACTGCTTGGCTTGGAAAGGACACAGGCTGGGGATCAGTGTAAGAAGAGATATAAGAACAGGCATTTGCATCTTCTCCTGTACATGGAAAACACAAAGGATTTAACCTAAGACAGAATTAGGCTGTCTTGCTATCAGACTAATTATCCAGTCAAATAGCAATGAATAAGTGTCATTCCTACAATAACACAAAGCCAGAAAAGCATTTTGTTTGAATTTTTAAGACTGCAAGCTCCTTGGAGCAGTAACTCTTTACTTAAATTCTGTGTAACACAGGGCTCATTGTGAGCTCTTGCATCGGAACAACTCCAGTAGTTTTCCTATCTACCTGTCCCAAAGAGACAGGCACTGGTGAAGCAAGGACTGCCAGGAGAAAAAAGTTCCTCCACAAGAGTCAGGCTTTGGCACCCCTTCCTAACAAAGCCTTTTCATGGCACTGCCGGATACACTTGCAATTTTTAGTGTATTAACCTGCAGTATTACTATTCTGTATTGTCTGATAGAGGTTTCTGTTGAAGGGCCTGATCCAGTCCAGCACATTAGCACAAACCCATCTTCAGCAGTAGCTTAATTTATTTGCTGTGCTCTGATGAGGGGTGGCTGGGGTGCAGGCAAACACTGTTTTGTCAGCTCCCCTGCAGAGGAGATGACTTAGCAAAGGGGCAGGGCAGACAGCTGGGAGTGGCAGTGTCAAACCAGACAGGCCAGATTCATTGGAAATTCCTGGTCAAAGGCAAATCCTTGATTTTTTTGTCTTTGGAATCTGTCAGCCTTAGAGAGCTGTCTCAGAATTCACATTATAGTCCTGGGAAGAGCTCATCCTGACAGGATATCAAAGGCAATTTAGGGCAAGTTTAGCCAGGTATTTGAAGCAACTCTGGGTGCTTTGGTCACTGGTTAGTGCCACTTGCATCTGGACTGTCTCCAGGGAGGGATATGAGCATACTAAACTGAGCTTCTTTCATAGCCAGGTAAAGATCACCACACAGGTAACATCTTTATCCTACCAGGGGACCCAATAATAAAGCCATACCCCACATTCAGACTACCATACTGCTCTTACAGTCCATATGGAACCTCGGCACAGTCACTGCAGATCACAACGTTGTGCATCAGCAGCAGATTACCTTTACAAAGCATCCTTTATTTCACGTCTGTGAGCAACACTGCTCATCAAGGCAGAGCAGTCCCTGCACCTTTTCCAGCCATACAGAAACATTTTTGATGACTTTACGATCCTTCATTTCCTTCCCTATGCCACTTGACACTAGGACTAAGATACCATTACAAGAGGACAATATTTCATAAAGGGTTATCGGGCTTTTGCAGGAGAGACTTTAACCACAGGCCTTCGTAAATAGCTTTTATTATGCTTTGGAAGTTCTCATCACACACGTGATCACGCGGTAGACAGTTTTCTTAGTGCAAAGTGCTTTGCTGCCTGTTGAACCAGTGTGTTTTGCTGTTAGCAAAAGCAGGAGGTTACTTATCAACCAGTCAGTACTACCTTAAACACACATCTTTACTGCTACTCACAGTGCCTTACCGTCTGTATTTACAGACTTATATCCATCTCTTCATATCAAGTCCTCATTTATCCCCAGGCATGCACAGCAAACCCTGCACTTCTCTGGTTGTATTTGTGAGGACAAAGTCACACGCCCTTCAAGCCTCTCTCAGAATACAGCACATGCTTTAACTGTCCAAAACATCACCCGTTTTGGCTGCAAATCCAACTGGACTCTTCCCATCTGGCCAGCTCCTCTCTTCTCCCATTCTCTATCTGCTTTTCTGCCCATGAAGAGTGTGATCACTTCTACTTGCAAGGAAGATGATAGCGGGAGGTGTGGTGGTCCTTCAGGTCAAACTCACCATGGCCTTCCCTGAGAAGCAAACACAAAGTGCAGTCAGAAGTAAATAGCCAGGCAGTGAACTCACCCTTAGCCACTGCACAAGACATCTCCCAGCAGCCCTTAACTAAAAACCTATCCCAAGGGTTAGCTGTGAGGACCTGACTGGCAGCCATGTGGATTGACTACTTAAGATATTTGCTTGTAACAGAAACCTCCGAGGTGCTTTGTGGAAAAGTCTGCTCATCCTTGCCTGCTGGAATGGGAAATGACAATAGGTCCCTCTGTTTCTTTCCCCCTCTTTGAGAGAGAATTGTGTAACCGGTGGCTCAGTTTCAGCACCACGTCGGTGATTCCCAGGCACATTAGCAACTCCTGTGACAACAGTCAAAATGATAATCTGCTCCACGCAACTCTGAAAAATAACTGTTGTGGCTAAAAAGCAGTGTATTGGCAGCTGTTTTAACCATGCTCAGAAGCAGGCGGTGTTGAGTGAAGCACAAGTTTGCATCTGCAGCACGCAACTGATACACTCGCTCACCTGCTAGACTGCTGATTCTGCTTTTACTCATGTTTGCTATCTGATACTTCTGTTTGTTTGTTTTGTGTTTAATCATCTAACATTGCCAGTCATATATTTTCTTACCATTTTCATATGTTCTCCCCCACTCCATTTCCACCTCTCTACAAAAACATTTGCAGGAAATGAGAGAATATACACAAAAGTATCTCTTACTATCCCAACCAGTCTTAGCATCCTGCTGTCTAAATGTCCTTCAGCGCTAATCTGAGAACCCAGACAACTGCATAATACTTTGAGGCATGAAAAAGAGAAGCCACACAAGCTGCAAGGAATAGCTTTGTATTCAAAGGAATTAACCCTCCAAATATGAGACATGCAACTTTTTTTTGGTCAAAAATCAAGCTACAGATGATTAAGAACCAAGACTATACCTGCTGCAAGGCCTGACTGAGGAAAAAAGGTTTGTCCATACATATTTCAACAAAGATTTATTTATATGGTTTAAGACTGCAGAGTCTCAATCTAAGACGAGCCTCAGCAGTTTATGCTATCTGATACCCCCTCTTATGGGAATCCAGCCCAGATTATCCATCAATGTCATTAACAAGCCATAGAAGTCCTGAACAATGGTCTCGCTTATCCCATCCCACGCAGTGCAGCACATCAGCTGCTCCAGAGAACACTCAGACAATGTGCCCAAACACGCACTGGAGCAGTACAGACTGAACATTTCTGCCTAGGACCAGCTTAGTCCCTGAAGCCTGGGGTAATTACTGATTGCACAAAGTATTTCCACAACGACTAGCATTCAGCTGAGATCTGGGTTCCTCAAATCTTCCCTCCTACTGCCTGCTTTTCTGCCCAAAGGGAAGAACAAACAACAGTGGCCACATTCACCTGTGACCTGCCTCTCAGACCAAGAGGAACTGCAAGACTTACCGAAAACAGCGCTGGCAGTAGAGGTCTCCATCGCAGCCATGGCAGCGTAAAGTGGCATCTTCGTTGCAGATACAGCACCAGGGTAACTCATCCTCATCACTGTCATCTGACCTGGCAAGAGCTGTGGTGGCTGGAGTCTGGCTCTAATTCACAAAGAAAACAGAGATACAGAATTCAAACCCCAGCGGAGACAATACAGGACTTTCATTGTGATGCACGATGGCCACAATGACATGTCACGTGGTCCACAGTTCACTCTCCTAGTATGAGGATCACATAGATTAAATCTGTGAGATGAATTTGCCCAGAGCCCAAGGATAGGCTCCATATATATCTAGATTGTTAAATAAAAAAACAAGGTACTCCCTATCATTTGCTCACGAATCTATGTTGCTCGGAAGGTAAACAGATATTCACCCTCATTTAGTGTCTACAGCAGTATACACCAACATTGCCCATACTGTGCTAAGGGCATGAAGCCCAGATCTTCTGGTAGGCACCACAGCAATACCAAATGATAGACAATCCCTGCTGCAAAAGCAAGCAATCAAGCAGCTTTGCTGAAAGCAGCTATGTGGGAAGGGAAAGCAGTGGGGGGGTGCGGGGATTGTTTTCTCTCTCTTATAGAAAGAGCACTGGGGGACAAAGGAAGTGATTTGCCAAAAGGCCCCTACTACTGATTTGCACCTGAGGCTGGGCCACAAAGATCTTCTGAAATCATCATCTAAAAATCTATCCATAAGGCCACCTATTCTCTCATTCTGCTTTACAGAGAACTCTTGTGGAACTGAACAGCCATATACACACTGGGACACAGTGCCTGGACACTGGCAAAGGCAGCTTCCTAACACAACAGCAATAAGATGGTACTATCTTTTACATCAGTAATCCCAGAAGCACAAGGTGGCATACCTATGAAATGGATGTTTTCAAAAATGCTTACAATTAAATAATTTCTTCCACCAGGAACAGGCCTGTCGGGTGTCTGTGAGTCACACGTCCATTTAATTCTTGTAATATACATTACAGAAGGTGTATGTATTTCCATAATAGGCTGGAATCCATTCTGAGCATAGGATATCTTGTTACTAATTCCTTCCTCTGACGTTATATAAGAACACAGACAGCTGATTACTATCTAGAGGTTCCATTCAGCACATGCTGAAAGCACTGGCAAACCTCCCACTTACCCAGGTTCAGGCTGCATGGTACTAGACTGTGGCCTCCTTGGCCTAATTATACTGGTGAATTAAAAATCTTTTCTCTAATATCCATCTTGAGAGGTCTGTGCTAACTTCTCTGGGTTTAGAGGACACCATCCCATTCAGTGCAAAAAGCCAGCGTGAAAGGAATTGTATTCCAGAGAGCAATTCCTTTCAAAAGTACAAGGACGACTCACATCTCTGCTCAGTGCTAGTCAGCCTTGCAGAAGCCACTCAGCTTGTCTGCTCTGGAGAAACTGGTTGCCTTGTTTGTTTGTTTGTTTTTCCTGCATCAAGCCTAGCATGCAGCAAACTTTTGTTGCAGAACTGTACTCTCCTGAGATCCTGGAACATGTCATTTCAAGAGATCCCAACCAGCTCACTGACCTTTTGCTTTGCTTTCTTATGCAGATTCTGTTGTGAGGGCCCTGGTTGGGTGGTCTGATCTGGAGGAATGTTGAATCCACTTGCTTCATCTAGCGCTGCTTCCTCTGTGAGCTGGTAACAACAGAAAGCAAGAAGCCTCTTGTTTCAAACACAGCTGGGAGCCTCATTCTAGGCTCTAAACCTCCTGCCTTTCTCCTTGCTCTCATGCTATAAGCGGAGATGACAAGTCTGAATACATCTGGTGTTATCCACACAGATGTGAGCTTGCTCTGTCTGCACTCTGAACACTGTGAGTACATTGTGAACACTCAGTGTAGCAGCAGGGGCCTTCAGCTTGCAGTGCAGCTATCAGCAGAACCTCAGTATCATGCTAATCATGCATGTGTGGTCTGTGATCAGGCAGAAGCTTAAGCACAGAAAGCTCGTGTCTGCCTG
>Ga0065711_1032961_pt1 | contig 26351 bp, 13 predicted proteins | sample Hoacrofraction12_FD_59098 | JGI IMG/M metagenome (GOLD analysis project Ga0065711, IMG submission 59098) | Hoatzin crop microbial communities from Cojedes, Venezuela - Epithelial fraction 12 v2 (version 2) | ecosystem: Host-associated > Birds > Digestive system > Esophagus > Crop | place... | reverse complement strand
CCCCTCCCCCCGCCGGGGTGCGGAGGAGAATGGAAAGAAACAGGCAGAAACTGGTGGGTCGGGATAAGGGCAGTTTAACAGAACAGCAAACAAAGGGAACAGGAGCAACAACGATACAGAAAAGGGGAATACACAGACCAGCAGAACAGAGCCCGCAGAAGAGAACCGCTCTCTCGGACCGCACCGCTGCCGTGCCCTCCCAAGCCGCGAGTGAGTTCCCGCTGCCCAGTTCCCCCCCACCGGAACCCAGCATGACGGCACATGGTATGGAATACCGCGCTCTGTTTGGCCAGGTGGGGTCAGCCCGCCCGGTTGTGCCCCTTCCTGGATTCTGGTGAAAATGAACCCTGTCCTGGCCAAACCCAGGACACACAGATAATTTTATGTCTATAAAATTTTAAATATTTTTATTTTTGTGTAAAACCGTTGCTCCTTGTTTACACTCATGAACATGATTTCTGTCTCACTAGGCCAAAGGCAGCCACTATGTCAATTAAACCTTTTTTACAAAATAATTGTAATGACTCATCTAAGGTAAAATATAATGCTTAATTTTATACATTAATATATAGCTACAACTGGATTGCTCCGGTGTTTAATCTGATCTTATTTCCCAAAGCCCCGAAAACTGTACGGCAAAAAATTAGTAAATGGTCTGAAAATTTGTCAGTGGTCTGAAAATTTGTTGATATAAAGATAGATAGTTAAGATATGACCTGTGTAATTTCAGAACTTAACTTGTTTGTATCTAAGATTTAAATATGCAATGAAACTGTTCTTCTGAAGGATGCATCTCATTTTTCTCATAGTCAATGGAGAAAAGTTGGCAGTTTTAAAATATTCCTGAGGGAGAGCTAGTCCACCTAATTGAGCTTTAGTGCCTGTGTTGATCCAATCTACAACTACAAAAATCTAATTTCCTTTTATGTATTTATTCTGTAGGCATATATAAAGAAAATAGTCAACATGAGTAATGGAGTTGGACTTTGGTCCAGCTGGACCAGAATAAAGAATCTAATCCATTCCCACACCCATGTGCAATTTCCTGCACTTCATGCCACAGATAAATTGGAATCGTAAAGTGGAATATATGTTTAGTCTTATTTCTGTAGAGTTTAAAGGAAACTTTACATTGTAAAACTGGACACTCAGTGTCAAATGTAGAAACCATCTTGATACAGACTTTGTATGCAAAGAAACACTCAGATTTTTGTGAAGCTTTATAATTTTGCATTCACTGTGATTTTTAGGCAGGGAAAGATTATATTTCTTGAGACAGCTTCTGTGCAAAAATTCTGCACTTGTGCCAGATGTTTTCTAGCTGCAGTGCATATGTTGTGTGGACAAATTTTTGTCCTTTTCATAGAATCATAGAATCATATCCTCACTTCTACACATACAGATGAAACTGCCAGGTAGAGGCAGCTACACAGATTTGAAGACAGGTGTTCAATGCCTTACACAAAAACTTTCATTGTGAAGTTCTTGGACATTCATCTTATATGACTTTCACAGTTCTTCATTCATAAGTGATTAGGCAAAGTTTTCCAAATCCTGACCTAAAGAAAATGGGACTTCTTGAAGATACAGCACATTCAGATTTAATTAGGGCATGTCATTCCTGACAAATTTGGTGGCCTTGTATGACAGGGTTACAGCATTTGTGGATAAGGGAAGTGCAAACTATGTAATCTACCTGGACTTGTGCAAAGCATTTGGCACTGTCCTGCACGACATCCTTGTCTCTAAATTGGAGAAACATGGGTTTGATGGATGGGCCACTCAGTGAATATGGAATTGGCTGGATGGTTGTACTCAAAGATTTGCAGTCAACAGCTCGATGTCCATGTAGAGATCAGTGATGAGTGGTGTTGCTTAGGTGTTGGTATTGGGGCTGGCGTTGTTTAACATCTTTTTTGGTGACATGGACAGTGGGATTGAGTGCACCTTCAGTAAGTTTGCCGATAACACCAAGCTGAGTGGTGCAGTTGACACGCTGGAGGCAACGGATGCCATACAGAGGGATCTTGACAGACTGGAGAGGTGAGCCTGTGTGAACCTCATGAAGTTCAACAAGGCCAAGTGCAAGGTCCTACATGTGGGTCGGGGCAACCCCTGGTATCTGTACAGACTGGGGTATGAAGAGACTGAGAGCAGCCCTTGCGAGAAGGACTTGGGAGTGGTGGTGGATGAAAAGCTGGACATGAGCCAACAATGTGCTCTTGCAGCCAAGAAAGACAGCTGCATCCTGGGCTACATCAAAAAAAAGCATGGCCAGCAGGTCAATGGAGGTGATTCTGTCCCTCTACTCTGCTGTGGTGAGACCCCATCCGGAGTCCCGCATCCAGCTCTGGAGCCCTCTACACAGAAAAGACATGAAGCTGTTGGAGCAGGTCCAGAGGAGGGCCACAAAAAAGACCAGAGAGATGGAGCACCTCTCCTATGAGGAAAGGCTGAGAGAGTTGGGGCTGTTTAGCAAGGAGAAGAGAAGGCTCCAGGGAGACCTTATAGCAGCCTTTCTGCACTTAAAGGGGGTCTGAAAGCAAGCTGGAGAGGGACTTTTGACAAGGGCATGAAACGATAAGACAAGGGGTAATGGCTTTAAACTAAAAGAAGGTAGGGTTAGAGTAGATACAAGAAAGCAGTTCTTTACTATGAAGGTGGTGAGGCACTGGAACCGGTTGCCCAGAGAAGCTGTGGATGTCCCCTGCAAGTGTTCAAGGCCATACTGGATGGAGCTTTGAGAAACCTGGTTTAGTGGAAGGTGTCCCTGCCCATGGCAGGGGGGTTGAAACGAGATGATGTTTAAGGTCCCTTCCAACCCAACTCTTTCTATGATTTGGTGTTTTTAGACACTGAAGACAGGTGGTCCTACATTCCTGGTTATGAGACTAGTTTCAGTAGTGCAGGAATCTGTCTGATTACTCATTTTTTCTTGCTTCCATATCCTACATACTTCCTACAGTTGCAGCTACATTTTAAAAAGTAGATTTTTATACTATTTAAGAAAGCACAATAATAATTGTATATATTATAAGATGAGCCTAAGGAAAAGAAAATCATTCTTTAATTTTCGTTTGTCTCTTTGTACGGAAACAACACTGTGCAATTCGACATATCAGTTACTTTAGTATTCTCAAAATGCTCAGGCATGAAGAGGAAGAGAAAAAATGTAGTTATATTGAAAACCACTATAATTTATTTTGAAATTAAACTTCCATAATTTAAATAAAAAGGAATTAAATTACATTTCCATTGGAAATTTCATTTGCCAATAACAACACTTTGCCTACCAAAGGCATGTATGAATATTAGAGCGAGCTGAACATGAATGTCTCATTCTGATGTTTCCTTTCTTCCTCAGTACTACCAAAGACACCGTACTAGACGGGTATATCATTTCCAGAGATACCTGTGTTTTCATCAATCAGTCAACCATGGATGTAAGTTGGATTTTACTGGATATTGTGTTTAGTTATTATAAGCTTAGGATATCACCAGTACTGACTATTCAGAACCTCTGCTTTTCCGTTGCAGTGGTACTGTTCATCTTCTTAATCAAAAGTGGGAAAATAACAGCTCTATTACTGTAGGCATATATTCTATGAATATAATTTGCAATTAATCTAAAACAAAATCATATTGATATACCCTTAAAAATTATAAAACTGGCAAATCATGTCCACTCCTCAAAATCTCAGTGTCAGATATGCCAGTTATTTTTGCCTACAAACCTGTGCTGAGGTATATGGAAGCTTTCCTATGTCAGAAGAATGAAACTAGCAAAATATAATTTTCTGCTTCTTAGAAAAATATTTCTATTACAATAAAAGCAAGTCCTGATCACCTAGATTCACCTATCATTCACAGCCCCTATTTTAGTTATTAAGCCTGGATTTTCCCAGAAGTCACAAAGGAAAAAATATTCAGGGGTGAATTTTAGTCTTCACTGTAGTATACATATGTTCTAAAAGTGGAAGTACTTTCTAGAGAGTAAAGGCTTTTTTTCCCTGAACTAGCAGACGGATATTAGATCTTATCATACAATTAGAAAATTAGACAGGCAAACATCCTGCCTCATTATGTTCATTGTTAGAACATAATGGACAAACCCAGGCCTATTCAACTCCAGAAGATTAGTCTGGGAAAACTATCCAATAAACAAAGACCTAACTGAAAAATAATGAACTTTGGACTTGGCAAAAGAAGATGCTTGGGATACAGCTTCGCTCATGTTGTCATCTTAATAGTATTGCTATATAAAGTGAATACCAATGGTTCACCAGGCCAGAACTTAGGTCTTGCCCCAAACTATGGACTAGCAATGAAACCTACACAGTTTAAAATTTCAGTCTCACAAAAGACATATATTTCAGTATATTTTGGACCAATTTTTTAGACAGACACATATATCTTTGAGAATCTCTGACTGTGAGAATCAAGAGGCTTTTAAACTTTGTATCAAATGACATTTTCTTTCCGAGCTAAACTGTTCTATTTGCACTTCTATTTTGGTTTTACAATTTAAGGAGAATTTGATAAATGTAACATCATAGACAATGCTGTAGTTTCTCCTGACATTTTTCTGATTTACTTTTAGACATTGGATAGGAGCTCACTTTCTGCAGCATAAATTGTAGTCCATAAGCAGAAAAGTAGAAATAATCTGAATTCTAAACTTAGTTTTAAAATAATCACACAAAAGCCTGTCAAGCCTTCTTTTTAGAACTTGCATGTGTCCTGTCCACAGCCTTTGATAAAAGAAGAGCGTGTAACAGAACAGAAGTGCGGAACAAAATAAATATCCTGCATATGACGCTGTGGATGTTGTCAAATGGTTATGCATTACTTTATTAGTATTTACGTACCAAAGGATATAGCAAAAAAAGGGCTCGATTTGATGAAGATGTGTATCTAGGAGAGGCAATCAAAGATACTTAAAAGGACAGAGAGATAGTAAAGGTCAGCAAAAAAATGCAATTATCAGAAAAAAACCTACTTGTTTTTTCTGAAGAAACATTACATCATCATTCCTATGGCTTAGTAAATATGTTCATGATCTCATTTGTGCATTGTTTCATTCACCTAGGAGCAACTCCTGCTGGAAGATGAAAGATTTCTTTTGTGTACTAAAAGATGAACCGAATACGTGGTACTGGTAATAATCTCTAACATATTATTTCAATAATGTATTTCAAAGCTATAAATCAACTTCAGTTTAAGTTCATTGTTATCAGATATATATAACATTTCAGAGTATCCCCTGTAAAAAATGTGCAAGAATAATGTACTTTGCACTCACTGTATGGGTATGTTTAATAATATGTTTTGCAAAGGCTAAATATTGCTGTTTCTCTTGCATAAAATTTTAAATTTGAGCCTAATTATTAGGTGAGCAACTGATATTATATCATCCTGTTTACAAGAGAACAACGATGTACCCATTAACATGGTAATCCCACTAATTTTTTAAAGATGCCATTCATGATTTTTCCCTTTTTTTCCCCCCACACTATTTTTCAGCATAAAAAGATTTCATTGTCCTGTCTCATCAATAACAGTAATGCTTGTAAGGATTTTTATTCCTCTTCTGCTGAGAATAATTCCCTGTGATCACACCTTTTACAAAGCGACAGTATTTAGGGAAACACAAAAGTTGTTCTGTCTCAGCATTAGTTAAAATGAACTGTATCAATCCCCTGACCCTCCTACAAATGCTAAGTATGTTCAGTGAATCAAATCCGTGACAAACTCTGCAATAATAGGACTTGTCACAACAAGAGGCCCCTAATTTCTCTGGCTATGCCAGCACATTATAGAACCGAGGTATGCTATCTCTCGAAGCACCCAGGCAAGCAGTTTCACAAAGGGTGCTCTGTTTGTCACATGGGGGTCTTGTTTGCCTTGCAGAGCATGTCACTAATGTCCTCATGTGCTTATGGGACTGCAGAACGGGTTTAATTGTCCATTGCCTCTAACCAACTTCAAATTATTAAGCTAAGTTTTTTATGTTTCAATGAGCTAAAGACAATTCATAGTGCCAAAGCTGCAGATGTGGATTTTGCCAAAGGGATGCTGAAATGGAGGAACAAAGGAATAAAAAGGTTGATGGAAATGAAATGGAGTCAACAGTAGGAGCTTGGTAAGTAAGGAGACAGTGAAATAATGAGATGGAGACAGAGGAAGTAATGATGGAAGCAGAGGTCTCTGATGGGCTCAGTTTGCAGTCATTGCACAGGTGAAGGCTGGGAGGATGCATCTCTGGTATTGTCCTTGAATATACCAAAAAAATTACCACAGGCACAAGCATGTAGAAATCTCTTGGGAGCATTAATCCTGCGTGCAGTGAAGCCACAGAGACCTCTGAGATCGCACTGTCATCCAGACACTGTGTTCTCTTGGGGGTGGAAGTTGGAGGTCATAATCCTCAGCCCGTGGCCACACTCTCTACACCTCTGACACACTCTGTCGCTAATGGAGAGGGAGCTGGCACAGGCAAACCTGAGCTCTGTCCCAGAATGTGGTGGGGATGCAATCTGCTGCTCTGTTTGTAAAGTCCGAACCTGACACTGCGGGTGCAATACAAATAGCTGGAGTCTGCATCATCAGGACAGTCACTGCTTGTGGGCATAGTGAGGCAAAAATTCCAACTCACTTCAGGATTATATTTGCAATAAAGAAAATATAACACATGTAGCATTTGAACAAAATAATCTGTCTGATAATAATTTTCAGTTATGCTTCTTCATCTACTTCTACCATTAAAAGACTAGATAAAGAAATAGTAGTGCGTGCATATTGTGTTATACGACACTACTGAGAAACATGGCTTGGGAAAAGATTCTTTTTACTGTGACTTGGATTTGGTGGGTGGCAACAGATTTGGCTGTGCTGAATGGAACAAGTGAACTATGGTTTCTCACTTAAAAGTAATTTGGGGTTTCAATATTTATTTCATATCATAATTGAGTAACAATGTAATAATTTATCTCTATTCCTACCCTAAAAATAGTTGTTCATTAAGGTGTTCAGCTTAAAATATCCCGCAAGGAGCAGGACAGTTCTAGAACAGAAACAAAAAGTTTTCATGTGAGCAGAAATAAAGACGACTAGGACTAGGCTATGAATTGGACTTATTAGCAAGAACAAGTAGCACAGTTGTGATCTTTTCTTATGATGTGGAATCTGTGTCATCTGATTAAATGAAAGAAAGTACATCTAAATAATATTGAAATATTTGTCTTAACCTGATTACTTAATCTGTAAAAAAAAATTAGTAACAAATATACAAGTTCACTAAGAGAAAAGAAAAAAAGAGTTGAAACATCCATTACCAGAATAGGACTGTTCATTGCTGATGTAAGGATATAAAGATATATAAAATATATTAATGGACATCTTTCAGACAATTAGCCATTGAAGTAAAAATCATCATTAGTACACACAGCTGAAAAAATTTTTTATGACATTAAAAAAAAGTGGAGAAATTAAAAAAAAAAGAGGAAAGAAATGAAAGGAAAATGAAGAAAAAGAGAAAAAAAGTAGGTACTGCAAAGTAGAGAAATAGTTTCTGCCAGACTCTGGATGTAAAGCTTCAGTAGCTTTACCTTACCTTGGACTTACTTAAGTGCAGGAAAGGTAAATGCTTTAGAGCTTCCCCTAAAGAGTTAACTTCTAGATTGAATATGCTAAGGGTTTTCTTTGTCATTGACATTTTCAGCAGTCACACACACACCACCCAGCACTTTGCTATGCAAACAGGGGATCCAGAGTCACTTGTCTGTTCATAACTTCATTTCTTCTGACTATTCATAGGTGACAAGAGCTGTCCTACCAATTCTCACTCTTTGGAGAGGCAGGGAGGGGGGAAGACTGGTCCTGCTCCGCAACCATTAGATATGCAATCTTAGGTCTCCTGAGAGGTTAAAGCTAAAGGAGATTTCAAACCTATTTATCCCTGTTAACAGGAAATTATTTTGCAGTCTGTTGAAGAAGAGAAAATTAAAACTTCAGTTGTATTTGAACAGGATGAAAAAATCTTATTTATTAAAAGTGGGTAACTGCATTAAGTCAATCTTAACTTTTTACAATGAAAAGAAATCAGTATATTCATTTCTGATCACCAGCAAACAATATGTGGGATGTGTGCCAAGCCTTAGCAGAAGAATTGCAAAACAAATACAGCTTTCTCCTAAATTACTAGGGAAACTGAACAAAATAAAACATGAGCCCAGGCAATTTGTTAAAAACATGCACCACCTAAATGTATTATTAAAATATTGAAGTAGACAAATAAGAAAACCAGGCTCATAAACAAACACATTGGACTGTTTGGTAGTTTTCTATGCTCTTAAATAAGTCTAACCAGCAACAACAAGAAGAAAAACATCTCTCTGCAATTGGCCTTGTCTGATTTCTCTTCATTAAAGAGGTACCCAAACAGCTATCAACAAAACACGTTACCAGGAGTTCTCACTGTATAGCTAATTGACTACATTTGATAGGAAAAGATCACTTCCACCAGCAGTGGTTTCAGTGCTCGATTGTTCTCAGTGTGAAAATTCTATTTCACATATTGAGATGAAACCTCTCCTGGTGCAACTTGTACCGACTACCCTGTGTCTTCTCTGTGTGGCTCCTTTTGAAGAGAGCACCTTCCTCCTCTTTGTAGCTGCCCTTTGAGTACTGGAATACCATGATGAGGCCTTCCCTGAGCTTGCCCGTCTCTAGCGGGAAGAGACGTAGTTCCTTCAGTCTTTCCTCATGCGGCAGGTTCTCCAGCCCTTTGATCATCTTCATGGTCCTCCTTTGACCCTCTCCAGTCTTTTTTGAATAGTGGGGACCAGAACTGGACATGATAATCCAGGTGCAGCCTGACAAGTGCTGAGTAGAGTGGGGTCTGCTAATGAAACCCCTGAAGATGTAGCTGAGGATCCAATTTGCTTTGGCTGCTGCAGCAGCATGCTGCTGACTCACGTTCAGCTTGTTGTCCACTAGGACCCCCAGGTCCCTTTCAGCGAGGCTGCTCCCCAGCCCCACAGATCGTCACCTGTACTGGGCTCTTTGGTCCCAGGTGCAGGATTTACACTTTGCTAAACTACCTATAGCTCTTGCTAGCTCTTGATTCCAGGCTGTCCAGGTCTCCCTGTAAGATGGCTCTCCCTTCTGAAGTGTTCACCTCACCACCTGGTTTAGTGACAGGAGAAAACTTGCTGCGGGTGTTCTCAGTCCCATCATCCAGATCAGCTATGAAGATGTTGAACACCAGGGGGCCCAGTATCAATCGCTGGGGTACCCTGCTTGTGACAGGATGCCAGCCTGAGTAAAAACGCTAGCTCTTTTAAACAGAAATCTCTTCAGAATTGTTCCTCTCATTCAATGGCTGCCTCAAAAAATATGGACTCAAGGTCATAAGTTAAAATTGCACCAATCGTTACTTCACTTTGTTACTTGTATTACTCTGTCATATCCTTTATAGCTGAGGTATATGTAATATGACTTGTGTGTGGAAAACAAGGTCTTGTACGGAAAACACTAAGGACCGTACCCTCAGGTTACCAATTCCACATTTTATGGTTTCATTTTCACACTAACAATATTAATCACACATTGCCCCACTTCACCTGTGCTCTTAGCATGTATTAAAGGGTTTACATTAGCTGACTGCTACCGTTAGTTTGCTTTCTAACTCTCTAAGATAGTTGTGGCCTTCAAGTAACCAAAAAAAAAAGTAAAATGTGACCTCTTTCATTGCCAAATCAGTTAGACATCAACAGTGAATTTCCATTTAGAAATTTTCTTCTCTAGAAAGAAGGAATTTACTGTTATTTGTTTCAGCTGATGTCTATGTGATGAACAAGGTGACATTACCCCTAGACTGTTTAATTGTTGAAAAGGTGCAAGAGTTTCATGTGAACTGCAAGCCAAAAACCGGAGAAGAAGATGAAGGGAAGGCAGAGTTGAAGAGGAGGTCTCACTTCTTTTCTTTCATCAGAGTCAGGCCAAGTAGAGACGCATCTGTGGGAAACTTGTTTCTGTAAAAAGCATACAAGCAAAGGCATAGATTTCCACTAACAATGGTGACTGTTTCAGTTGAGGTGATTTTTAATTTAGGTGCAATGAAATACATATCTCTGGGAGATGAACAGTTCTATCACCAGGCAAAGGAATGTTTTCTGTGGAAAATGAGAAGGGACAAAACTATGTCAGAAAGTTGCCTTTAATGCTTTAAAAGTCATAAATGAAAGCCTGCACTGTCTGGAAAACCTATGTCTGAATTTCAGCAGCAATAATCATAAACTTTTTCAGATAGATGCAATCTGACAAAACTGATATTACTACTCATGTCACAGATAAGCTTTTTCCCCTCCCATCCTTTTGCCAAAGGTGTGAACATCATGAAAACAAGACTTCATCTAGCATAATATCAAAAAGTCCAACCCTCTCTAAATTAAACCTCAACTCCCCCATATATTCTGTTAATCCAGATGACTTTGCATCATGCTGCTATCATCTTGCATACCTAGTGTGAAGCCCCTCCTTTTTTAATTGTTATTAAGACATCTTTTCCATCACACTATATGTAGAATAATGTTAAAAAACTGTAAGAAAAAACAAGAAACTCCGAAACTATATACCTGAAACAAGCAGTAGTCAGAGAAGTGTAAAATTAGGACTGGTTTAGAAGTGGAATCCTAATGGGTCCTATAAAGCAAAATATTCTTGCATGTTGATTTTCATGAATGCTTTTTATGTCTGCTCATATAAGCATAGTAGGTATGAATTTGTCTGATGAGATCAAGATTTACATGTTAGCTAGAAGTTAATTCAGTGATAGATATCACATGAGGGAGAAAGCACTAGAAACTGTGAAAGTTTAATGTGAGAGCTGCAGATACCTGAAAAATATGAAAGAATTTAGAACTGTACATAGGAGCAGAGCTTTTTTCTTATATATAACCTTCTTTATACTGAAGAGAGTCACTTCTGTAAAGCACCTCTGTGTTGCAATGATACAGAGTATGTCCAGTTTTTGCCATAAGAGTGGTATCATATAAGATATATAAAGTAATACCAGAGTTTTATCACTCTCTCAGAAAATAAGAAAGCCATTACCAAGGTGGACAAGCTAACCATCCTGGAAATTGGTGCATATCAGGTCGGGTGTCCTGGAGAGATAAGGAGCAGCCCCTGAACACACCCCGGATCAGAAATGCTGTGCTTCTCAAGTTAGAACAGGGCAGAAAGATGCTGGTAAGCTACAAACTTAGTGTTTCATTTCTTTCAGCTTTTTTTCCTACCAAGAGAGCTAAATTACAAATGCTATGCTATGAAAATGAAGCTCATGGTTCTTTGTACACAAGTAGTTAATAAATCATGTAAGCAAAAAGTGAATTTGACTATCAGCTGTATAAATTAATTACGGACTTTAAATTTTGTGACTAAGCTGATGTAAAATGCGGATATGTTTGGGAACTGTTTTTGGCTCAGAAGTTTTTTCTCCATACAACCACATTCATAGTCTAAAATATCAATAATAAAAATGTTTTGCCAATTTTTGCTAATAAACTTGGCTTCTGAAAAGACATAGATTTTTTGTCAAACTTTATGTAATGAAGGCTCTGTGCTTGTAACTGTCAGAGCTGTTCCTTTTGCCTTTCTTACTGGCTTTAGATGGGGTCCAAATTTCTGAAGATTGGTTAAAAACAGTATATGTAAAAATGAAAGATGACTCACAATATTTGTCTCAGAAAACCAAAAATTCCTTACCTGGTATTTTAAGAACATGGGGAACACCTTGAATATTTACTCACTTTGGGATATTATCTGTGGAAATACTGTTCCAGGGTAATAAAATGCTGTTTTGATACAGATATATTCTTCTGCTTACTCATTGCAGAATCAGTAATGATCAGTACAGTTTTGTTCCCAGATCTCCTGTCTAAACCTTGTCTTTTAGCTACACCTCTTCCTTCTTTCACACTGGCAAACAAGGGATGCAGACATTGGAAATGCACAGGTTTTGCCTTCGTGACTTTCAAACCAGAAATTTTCAAAGGCATGAAAATCCCAGTCGGGTCTATTTTGTTCTATGAAAATTCAGAAGGTAATAAACTCCTAACATCCATTTGTGTTTCTGCAAATTTGCCTTCAATTAAAAAGATGAGGATCCTTCCTAATCAAGGAAAGAACATTTTTCTGAGAAAACCTTCTAAAGTAAACCTGGAAAAATTGTGTGTGGCTGCTTATCATTTTAACATGTAGTTTGTACCTTTGTATCACAAAATCTGTGTGAAATAAGCTATTAAACAAATGTTCAGACAGATTAAATTGCCTATGCCTTTACATTTCGGCTGTGATGAAATGGTAGACCAATCTTGTTTCTGTTAGTGAAAAGCATTGCAGAAAATGATTGACAGAGAGAGGTTTAGTTCTGATTTGTAGTATAACACTGCATACATCTGTTGATATTCAGGAGTCAATGGCTTTATTGTCTAGTTATGAAATACAAATGAGATAAATCCCTTGATCCCTCTTGATCTCAAAGTTTTTCTGAAGGGTATTGTCATTGCTTTTGCAGAAATACTCCGAGATTTATTCTCTTGTATACAATATACCATGAACCAAGACATATGTTTAAGAAAATATTAATTGCACTTGCAAGACTAATTTTAGCAGGAATGTCTAAGGTACTTGCAGCCATAGATACCATATATCTCAGATGACAGTCAAGCCTATTACTTATGATATTTACGATGTCATATGAAAGGTGTTTGGATGAAAATTTGTCCCACTTTTTTGCTTCATTTCGAAAAAACTTCAGAGACCTTTCTAATGCTCTAAGTATAAGCAATACAAAAAAGAACTGATAGAAAACTCCAGACTTACCAAATGGTAATAAAAGAAGTACAAGTAATGACATCTTTTGACCTGGTGGGTATTAATAAAGTCGTGCTAAGTTTTTAATTGGTTTTAGAGTATTTTAGAATAAGGTATAGAAAAATATTGCAGGGCTACTTCTTTTTTTCATATATGTCAGAGTTTTGTAATTCAGCCTCATTGTTTTCCCTGGTGGATATTAGGCAGCCGACATATCTACATTCTGAGAGTTTTGTCTTACATTTTAATGCCAATTTTTTTAGTTTCTTTTTTTTTGTATTTTTTTTTCTTTCTCCAGGATGATTTTTTTTATTACAGTGGTTGTAGTGAATCTTTAGACATCCAAATACAGTTTCAACAAGAAATCGGTATGATCATATTTTACTCAAGAAGATTTCACTATTTTGTGAAGTAGATTAAATACTTTCATTTGTTTGTTTGGAGATCAAAAGGTTAGATGTGTTAAATAAGAGTTATGTCAAAATTTTCCTAAAGTGTACTTGACTTCTACAGTAATGATTCTTCCCTGGTGAGAGAAAAGCATTTTTAAATGAAGCTTCTGATTAGTGTACTTTTTTTAGATAATTATTTTTTGTTCTTTCGATATATCAGCCTTTAATTTGACTATATGCTTTTTAAATCTTTTTTTGTTTCTTTACTTCCACGTACCAGAGGAATGGTAAAATCAAATTATTAGGGATTTATAAGGCTGTTGTGATTTATCATGAACATCCTTTAGAAGGGGAAGCAGGAGAAAATTTGTACATGATTGGAACAATCAGAATTCCTTGGAAATAAAGTAGCCTTTTTAAATAAATAAATATCAGCTGAAGGTGATATAAGTACCTTTTTTTTTTTTTTATCTTTGATATTTATGTTATGATTTTGGTCTTCCTTAAACTAAAGTTCTTGTTTTTTGTGTGTATAAAAACGCACTGAAGTGCATTAGTTCCTTACAAACCAAAAAGTAATTTGGGAGCTTGTAAGGAAGAAAGACTAGTTTTCTTTTCAGTTTAAAAATAAAAATAAAGTATAAAGCAGGAAAGTACGACAGCTACTGAAAAATACCCCAAATAACTAGTCGTCAGGTCTCCAAGACATTAGGAACTGAAAGTTACTGTATTTAGTAGAATTTTCATTTTCAAATTCTTTCAATGAGATCTAGATATCTCAGCTGTCTCAGTCAGAGACAAGTTTTCGCATTTTTATCTTCAGAAACACAGGTAAATATTTGTCCCAAGGGGATGAGAAACAAATTGTCTATTCACGAATCTCAGTTAGTATGTCCTTTACTTCAAAGATTCTTATAAAAAGCAAATCACGTTGACTTTGTTTCCTTATTCTTATTTTTGTCACTTATTATTTATTTGTTGGATTCAAGTTTAAAGTATCTAACATATGTCATTTTAAATGCTGTTTTGTGAAGCATTTTAATTAAATTTAATTCCCAGTCTAAATGTTGACATTAACAGTAAGTAAAAACCAATTGCCTAGTAAAGAAATTAGTCCTTTTCTATATGTTGCAGAATTAAAAAAAGATATAAAAGCTACCAACTTGAACAAGTGCATATCAAGCCATGAAATTGCTTCAGTAAACTTGCTCAAACATCAGATTAAGTGAAGGAGCTAAATTATAAGCTTTAGAGTCAGACATTCAGAAAGGTTACAAAAAGAATAAGGATGGTGTCAAATATTCTTCACAGATACAAACTTTTCTCGTAAGAATTTTGTTTAAATAGTTAACAAGCTAACCAATAAAGTTAATAAAGAAGTTGTTTCTTCTGGATGGTTTATTTTGCACTACTGTATGTGAAATATTCAGTTGCTTTACACTAAACAATTTGATAGCTGCACCACAGTCCAAAAAATCTCGTTTGACTTATAAAAGAGCTTTGGCTTGTTACATGACTTCCATGTTTAAAACTGATTTAAAACTGCCCTTAATTGTTTCACCATAAAATATGACAAAAACTCTAACTGCAGCAGAAAATCTATCAGTGGCCTATATGAACATCATGCATGTAGTCCATATATAGTTTTTACAAATATTTAGGTTTTTTTTCTGTCTGTGGTGGACTGGCACTGGTCCAGTTCTGTCTAATGCTTGGACTGATTGTCAATGGTTCTGCATCCCAGAGTGTATGTTCACCACTAAACACTCACAATCACCCTCTTCTTTACCCACTCTAGTTGTTTTTCGCTTGAGCATCTTCGCCATGATTCATCTACATTTTAGTGACATCTATGTCCTTGCTTCTTTTCTCTTGCATTCCCTTCCAAAGGTCATACTGCAGGAAAGTGGACTAACAGCTCAATTGAAACAGGCCATAAATACATTAATGGCACTCAGGAACAGACATTGTGTTCCCAGCAGTATATATTTATAGTATACTTATAAATTTGTTTGCATAACAGCACTGTTATAGAGGTATGCTTCATCTGTAGAGAGTGTTCTTTTTGGACTGATAATTCAAACCTAGAAGCAGCATATAATGAACAGACACACAGTTGAAAAAAAAAAGGTTGTGGATGTTACCTTCTGAATGCCAGGTCAGTGCAGGAGTAAAACTTCTTTTCAGCTTATCATATAGGCCATAACATTAGGGACCTGACTCCATTGACTAGTGCAAATAAACCACTCATAGCCCCAGGTACCTATGCTTGGCAGCTGAGAAAAAACCCCCAACCCTAAGAGTACACCATTGGTATCTAAATTTGCATTGCGTTTTTGCAGGAAGTTAGTATTATCTTCAACAACATTATGTTAAAGACAAGAAGTGGTTTTCTTCAACAGCAACCACCATCATCTTCACCTTCATTTGTTCTTTGATTAATTAGAACTATGATTTCAAAATTTATATTTTTAAGCTTTTCTTCATATTTATTTTTTTCTTCATTTTTTATTTGGGGAAAAAAAGAAAAAAAGAGGGTGAAGAGTTAAAACAGTTGTTATGGTCAAAGAGCTAGCACTTTAAAACAACCACTGAACAGTATTTTCAAGTGAGACAGAGTGAAGTTAATTTTGGAGGCTTGTGCTTCACAAAGGAAAATGCTTAGAGAGATGTATCCCATCCACTTGCAAGGAGATCTATACCTCTTTGACTCAAAGACTTTATTCTGTCACAGACTCTTTCAGGTTATCATATTTCTTAAAAGGGGTAAAATTTTCAAAACACTTAAATGCCTGCATATGTTTCCTGATATTTAGTGAAGTATGGGCTTGTTATTCTTCCAGTTCATTTTCCACTCCAAAGATACCGCAGAAAGTGCTTTTCTGCTTCAAGCTTTCTCTCCAAAGTCCTGCTCTAAAATGGGGACCTTGTTCCAGTGTTGGTATCTCTTTTAGTGTTCCTTTGTTCTTTGGTAAGCTTAAAAATGCAAAATAAAAACAAACAAAAAAATACTACTAATGGTATAATTAATAATAATTAATAATTACCAACATAAATATACTACAGTTTGTGTTCATTACTTCCCAATGAAGAACTTCTGTGCATTAACTTGGGATGACGGTTGTTGTGCTAGTGTCTACGTAGAGGAAATTATGCTTTCAGGCAATTTTGGGGCTATTCACTTTGAGATCAAACAACAGCAATGTGAGAAATGCATTATAGCACTCTGATATTCATTGCATCACTAAAGTAGGTGCATGGGTCACTTTCAGCAGAGAAAGCCTAATTTAAACAGTTATTTCTTTCAGTAATTTACTCTGATGTAAATGTGGATGAGATAATATTTCATTTGTAACCTACTACTAAACAGGAAATCTGTGTGTTCCGGATTATTAGACATATGAACACATTAATGGACCTTTACTTGTAGCAGGCATCCAGGGCCATCAAGATGCATAAGAAAGACTTGTGTGTAAACAGTAAAATGGGCATACAAATGTAAAAATACAGCATGGGAATCCTTTCATACGTGGAAAGGTGCGACCATACAAATCCTTAGTTAGCAAGCTATGTTGTTCTATAATGCAAATGTGTTTAGGGGCTAAGAGTACATAGCTGCGGATCCCTGTACATAATTCCCAATGAGATATACTTTTTGGAAAAAGACTCATGTACAGACATCATAGGGTATGATGCAGAGCAAATCTCAAATCCTTAAAGAATAGTTTGGAAAAGGAGGGCATTTCTTAATACGTTGTTTAAAACTGTGTGGGTTGATACATTGTAATAGGTTACCTTGATATCCGTTTTAGACTTCTGTATGAGATCCTCTGGACGGTGGCTCTGTCTCCTCAGAGAGTGTTGCAGGGTCTTTTGAAGAGTATCCGTAATTACATAGTTACACATGATAAACATATAACCCAGTAAATCTTGTAAAGTAGAAATAGCCATTCTCTCAAACAGCAGTTCACAACCTCCTTCCTTTCCCCACCTAAACACCCAAAACTGGGTTTTGTGCTGCAAAATCACTGAAGCAAGACAAATATTTGAAAAACGCTTTCTACAAGTTTTCTTGGAAAAGCACAACGTGTTAAATTTATGCAATGGATATTTTCAGATTTCCTTCAAAAAGGGTAATGTTCTTCCAAACTCTGCATCTGACATTGCATTCAGTGCACAGCTGGCAAACCTGGGAGGACTCTAATTGTGTCTACCGTGGACACCCACTGAGATATTTAAACACAATACACAAAAGACACAAGAACTTCAAAATGACAAAGATATCAAAGAACAGATGAACAACGGGGTATAAATTTGGAAAACATATTTACAAACCATGAATCAGTATTAAGATTTGTACAGTAATTCATTAAAATGCACATAACGGAAGATATTTCACGAGATACCTTATGGCTTGCCAGCAGCATGCATCTAAGAGCCTTTTACTGCTGTACTGCGTTTTCCTATATTCAAAAGTGAGTTGGCTAAGGATAATTAGCCTTCTCTGAATTAACAAGAGGATTTCTCACCTGTCAAGGCTACATAAAGACAATCCCTTTTAATCCACTTGGGGATTTCCCCTGTCTGCATACAATCATACACAATTTTCTCTGTTTCAACATATTCTAATTCAGACTTTGCTTTCCCAATATTTCTGAAAAGCTTCATTGAGAGCTGCGTCCTGTTGTTCAAAAAGGAGAGAGAAGATTTTGTAAGGAACTGGTTACTTAAACCTCAAGAAAGATATAATTACCCAGAATATTAAGGAGCTTATTTCAGTATATTTTATAATATTCTGGATAAAACTTGCGTAAGTCAGTTAAGCAGAAATGTTTTAATTTTTTTCAGCTTTTTGCCCCTGGGTTTCTAAGTTCCTTGATTTCTTTCTTAATATAAATGTGGACTCTACATTGATTTTTTTTTGCCCTCCTAAGTAAGCATGGAAATTATATTAGCATTCTTTAATGCTATGTATATCTTTTCTCTCTTTGAAAGCAGCTAATTATTTTTCTTTCTTTTTATTTCTACCTTTGCTTTATGAACTATCCATTATACCTTTTGTCATCCATAGGTTCATTTCCATAAAATACTTCATAGGACAGAACTTCTGCCTGAGCTTTATTAAAGGCTTCTTTCCGATCAGCCCTTTCATCCTCATTCTTCCTGATAAGCTGAATGATGTAGTCTTGTGCTTCAGGGACATCACTATATATGCTGTGAACCTATCATGGATCAAAAATAATATTATGTTTCCTGCAAATTTGGCATATCTGTTTGTAATTCATGTAGTCCACTTAAGTAGAAGAATATAAAGACATGTTTTTTGCATGATGCCATTCTCCTGTTCACTAATTTCTCTTTTAAAACAATCTCAGTTAACAAGTGTGCAAGTTTGTCTAATCAGTTTTCTGTAAGCTTACTTTCAGTGGGTATTTATACCTCTTTAATTCCATGTGTTAATCATCTCACCTTTAAATCAATGAATAGAAAGTAAATTTTCCAATTTAAGACAATAACAATAATAAATAAAACTGCATTATTTTCTTTATCAAACTTTTTAGAAAACCCAGTAAATCATTTCTCATCTTTCCAGTAGTGGAGTTCTTACCTCCTTGACAAGAGTTTTCAAGAATATTAGCACTGTTATTTGAGGCTTCATTTCCCTGTTGTATCTTCTTTCACTTTGTAGGAGCTCAGTGACTTCTTTTTCTCGTTTCTGTAAAGATTCCTGTATCTTTTGCAGCATCGTGTGTACTTGCCAAAGATACCCCTTTTCTATTGACCACTCAGGCTTCTCTTCTTCATTAGCTACCTGGGGTGGCAACAAAGATAACTCTTATACCCTAAGCCAGTATCTAGATTTTCATTCCTTTTGTATGTAATTGCCAAGATTTTCATGAGCAAGGTAGAGCAAAAATGGAGAAAAGCCAAAGAAATATTAAATAACAAGAGCTGCTTGGTTCCAACACTCAGACTATAGTTTTTGTAATCTAAAGAAGTAGACCTTTAAAAGACTTTGTAGCAAAGTTTATACTGTCTAGTATTATGAGAACCATAGCACACTATCAGTGATTCCAGGAGAATAAGAATTTGTGTCATACTGTGATTTTTTAATCTTTCATCACCAATTTCTCATTCTCAAGTCATGTATATATTTTCATTGTTTTTACTATCAGTTAGTCCCATGGTTTGCTTCAGCCTTTGCTAGAGTCAGCCTGATTGCTATTTAAATACCTGCAATAATCCTAAAAACAACCAGTTATATTTCCGGTTTTGTGCTCACTTGTTCTGTTTTTATTGTAAAACCACTGACATATCTGTTTTTTCTCCTTCTGCCTTTTCAGACTTCCGCTGAAGAACTTTTACCTGGATATTCATGAGGTCATGCACTCTTTCCACTTGTAGACTGATGCTGTGAAGTTCCTGCAACGCTGAATTGAAAACAGTAGGAAAACCAGGTAAGAATAACTTGCACATTTCTAATATGCAGTTCCTGGAACATTGTTTAGGCAGGGTAAATTATCTCCCTTTAGAAATCAAGACTTTATAATTAACTAATGAATTTTAATAATAAAATATTCTTTTAATTAAAACTCAGAGAATTTTAAAGGGGTCATGCTTCATTTTGTTTTAAAGTTCCAAAGGGAAAGCTACAAGTGCTGAAATAAACTTACTCAAAACCAATGCTGACTATAATAAGCCAGTTACTCTAAGGAGTTTGGAATCATGACAGGCATTATCTGTAGCTTCAACGTTCCTTTGTCATTTCATCTGTGACACAGTATTGCAACGGAAAAGCTTATATTAACTTTAGGTGGTATGCACCTCAGTGTAAACAGAAAAACAAACAGGAAAGAAAACAGAGATCAACAAACTCTATGTCTGAAATACAAAACTTACTCAGTGTATGCTGGGTATAAAGATAATCTAGGTTTTTAAATAAATTTTCTAGAATCCAGACCTGCAATATAAGAAAAGAAGACAGCAGGAAACAAATGTTACCAGTTTTCATTATATTTCCTTTGGAAGAATAATCAATAACAGTGAATTAATGTTGGCACTTATAGGCACCGCCTACACAAATGGGCTGTTGTGCAGGCATTAGCTGTTACTAGAAAAGAAAATACAGAAATAAACCAAAGACTACTCAGACTCTAGTATTTTCACAAGAGCTTGTACCAATATGTCTATGCTTATATTTTCTTTAGCATTTGTCCACGTTACTGGAATGAAAGAAGAGACAAAAATTATAGAGACTCCTGAAATAATGGAGGAACAAAAGCTTTTGGAAGCACAGTCCTAACGCAGGACTGAAGAAAAGGTTGTGTGTGCCAAATCTTGCCAGCATTATTTCGTCTAATAGAAGGTATTCCTTCTTTCTACAAGCCTTAGAATATTGTATCCTCATCACTTCTTACTCTTTATTATAATATTTTTGCTACTTGGTATACAACAATTAGGCCAAAGGATTTGTGAAATCCGTGATTTTCAGTTTCTTTCAGGCATAATGTATTATTGTGGAAGACATTGCTGAAAGTGTCTCAAGACAGAAAACCTTAAACACTGGTGCTATACAAAACTTGATCGAGAGGTGGTGCTACATCATTTAAACAAAAAAATAAGTCTTACCTGCGACCTTTCTGAAATCTTACAGAAATCTGCATTCAGTTTCATAGATGCAAAAGAGAATCTGGCCTTGAAACTCCCACCCCCTGCTCCCATCCCACCACAAGGCTGGCTAAGATCTCCCTGAATATGTGTCTAAGTAGTGCAATGAAAATTGGCTCTTATAAAGCAACACTGAAGATTTGCATAATTGCAGAAAGAATTGCACATTTTATGTGGAATAGAATATTACACAGAAAATAACAATTATCTGACAATGCTCACGGCTCCTATGTATAAAAAAACCCAAGAAATTTCTTTCTTTTGTTGCATCTGCAGCTGTCTCAGATCTTTAGTATACTGAAGTTGCATTATTACTGAGGAATTTGGAAAACGTGAGGGATTTTAAGCACATCCCTTTTTCCTGGGAACTACCAAGTGAGGTAGTTTTGGTTCTAGGTCAAACATTTGCATTAGAGTGTTGTAATACCTTACATAAGGTGAAGTTTTTATCGATTTTTAATTCTAATTGCTACAAAAAAAACCCCAACGTGCTCTACTGTGATTTTATAGTTCTTCAAAAGACATGAAACGTGAAATGGGAGAGAGAAATGACAATCTAAAAATTTCTAGTGGAAAGAATAATGATAGTATGACCAAAAAAATTTACGTCATCTTCATTGGTGCTTAAAGGCCGAAAAAGTACTTGGGTGCTTGGGAAAAAAGGAAGGCAGGTGCACAGCAGTTCAACCTTAGCTGATTTAGATGTATGTGTCTAAAGGCAGATAGTGCGGCGGTGGTTTCCACATCACTTAGTCTCCTGGAAACAATAATGAAAACACTGTCTAACCCCAAAAAGAAAACCCAAACTAGCTTTGTTTACCTTTTCTTCTTCCCATTTCTCTGTCTGTTGCTTCATTTGGTGAAGGAGGTCTTCCTTCTCTTGGATCAGTTGTTTGTTTCTTTCCTTCAGGCTCTGAAGGCATTAGAACAAGGCAAAAGAGATTACAATTTCTATACCAGTGCTTGTTTTTTCAAAAAGGCCTATAGTTTGTGTTTTTTTGTTCCACACATGCTGAGAAGTCATAACATTTGAACCAGGTTGCTAAGTCCAGGGGATCTTGCACAATAATAATAAAAATTGACTGATTTACAGTGACCACTCGTGACCAGAGGTGGTCTGATTCTAAACAGCCTCCCAAAAGGCATGAACATGCTGAAATTTTTCCTTGGTAACAGAAGAAGGAACAAGATAAGCCAAAATAACTGTTCATCACTAGAAAAGTAGTATATATTCTATATATTATGTGAATACCTTTTTTTTTTTCATAAAAACAATGCTATTTCCAAATGCATAAGCACAGACATTATGGGAGAACCCCACAACAAGTTTTGAAAACTGTTTTGGAAACACACTGTGTAAGGTTTTATTCATCTCCAGAAGGAGATGGACTTAGGTTTGTATTAGTTTCACAGACTGTTTGGCTACATTAGACTGTCTGTCCCTAAGAAGAAAACACTACGTGTACAGCCTGTTCCTGCAACCTCTGGAAGTACCTGACATTCTTATGCCCATGTAAAAATTGTACTTCTTCATTACCTTAACTGCTTCTTGCCAGTGTCTGTTGCTCTTGTTCATCAGCTCTCGGTAAGCTTCTAACTGGGATTTCAGATTCCTCATTTTCTCACCATAGTATTTCTTTATATTAGTTATAGTCTGTTCCTGTATTACAAAAGATTATTGAGAAAATGAATAGTGAGTGAAAACATGAAAGACAAGCATGATAAAGAGAACAGTTGCCACAACAGCTAGTACTTGGTTCTCTTTCTTCAGTTATTTTATTTTTTGCAACCTTTCTTATTCAGCACAGAAAGTTTGCGTTTTCACCTGCTGCAGATTTTCAGCAAAACTTGCTGCTAAAGTAATTCATCTTTTTTCTGTTTTTTTGCAAACTAAAAACCAACACCTTCTGAGAGCAGATCAGAATGAATACACTCTAAAAATAGCTAATCAAATATAAAGAAGCTAAATTTTGCTCAGAAAACAAAGGCTTGACGGTATAAGTAGCAGAAAAAAATAACTCTCAGCAACAAGAAACATCTAAATAAGGCAATAAAATTTTATGCGAAATACAAACAAATCAGAAACTTTAAAAAGCACAGATATTTCCAGTGCTTCCAGAAAGGATTTGTATTTTAGAGATTTTAATCTATAACACATTACGGCAGGAAAATGAACGAGGTTCTGTGGAGAAAGATCATTGCAGTCCCTGTGTTTGCATCTGTGCTCAGCAGGCAATGCTTTCTTACTATGCATCTGTGTTCTTCCTGTTTCTCTCTTTCTCTTCCCCTAGTGACCTACAGAGTCAATTGAAAGTATAAGATGAGACTGTGCACAGGTTACATTACTATCGAAGCACAGAAAAAAGCATTGCAGTGCTTGTGCAGATGTAATAACATGAGAATAAGATGAAGCACTGTTCCCTGCCAAAGGGTATGAAACCTTTGTATACTACATACAGGGAACCCTCTGAAGTTTGCTTGACAGTCTGAAGAGTTTGTTCACTTCCCTTTGGAGGTTACAGAGGAAATTCTGAATCTCTTCTCTCTGTTCACTCAGAGCAAACTTTCATTGTATGGAAAACATAGATCTGCATAGGAATCAAGTGCCTGTCTTACTCTGGATTGGAAAAGGAGAGTGACGTGACAGAAGAAAGATGAAGCTGTGGCTGCAAGAAAAAGTTTCAGAACAGTGTAGCCAAAGATGATGTGGGTAATTTCGTATTTTGGTAGAATTACTGACTAATGGAATGCAGAAATGCTTCCACTAAGGAAAGTGAGGCACCGTGTGGTTACAGTCATAGGACCAATGAAGGAAGGTATTACATCTTGGCACGGCCCTTTACAATAAGACTTTCTTGAGATGCACAGCCTGCATAAATGTAAATGTTCTAGCCATCGAGTCAGTCGTTAGAGGAAGGTGGCGTTTAGGAGAAAAGTTTAGTAACAGAATAAAGTTTAGAAAATTCTCTGCAATTGTGCCAGAGAAAGTCAAACCAGATTTCACAAAGTTGTAAGATCAAATACACTTACATATACATTGACATTATTCCTGGAGACTTAGAATGGGTACCTGAATAAAGTAGATTTAATCCCTCTGTGTCATTTTGGTTAACGTTATGATACAACAAAAATGTTAATGCTCCAGAATAATTACCTGGTTTTCTTTCCTTATATTGTCTAGCTGTCTGATTATCTTCATATGTTTGTTTTTCAATTGCTGCATGTCTTTTTCAATCTGTAGAGGATGAAGGAAATTATGAACTCAGAGCACTAACAACTCCAGTTATAGTGAATCATCAAACGATTTTGAGGTATTATTCTGCAAATTCTGCTAGGGTACAGTGAAGAGTTTGTTCTTGAAAACAGATAAATAGCCAACAGGACTAAAGGCCAAAGCTTTCAGGCTTCAATAACTAGAAGGTATGTCATGTTATTGAATAAAAATCTGTATATGACTTGAAATCTATTTTCTTTTCTAGTCCATCTCCACTCTTCCTTTTTACTGTAGTCATCTGAATTGAATACAGAAGACATAGTCATTACAGTTATTCTAAGATTCCAGAAGAAGAAAAACAGCATTGCGAAACTTATTACTGAGAAAAAAATATAAAAAAAAAAAGGTGGGCAATGGAGAAGATTGCCTTTTTGCCTTTAAGAGTTGGATAGCACTAACTGGTAACATAGTACACTCAATTTTATTTTGTATTCTATTAAAATAAATTTGAAAATCTTCAAAATTGATAGAACTTTAAGGTGTATTATAGGCATTTTTCATGACTAACAAAAACAGATATATACATAAAGGACTGGAAAAATGACCTTTTTCCTGTTTGAAAATGAGTCATTTAAGCTTAAAACTGCATCAGGATCTTTGGTAACTTCATTTTATTAATTTTATTTCTCATTCAATTCATAACAGTGGAATTTTCCTTAATGACTATCTCCCATCCCAGTTTCTGCTGTCCACTTTTCTTTTGACATACTTGTCCAGTAGGTGCAATGTCAAATTACACACACTGATACTTGTGCATCTTAAATGAGGCTAACAGATACTGCTGAGTGTATTACAGCAATAATGAAAAAGATTATATGTAAATTATAAAAATCTAGAGATTTTATAAAGACTTCTTTGGTTTCAGTCCTTCATTTACGTTTAATACGATGCAGATTCTGCTGACATTGAGCAGCTTAGCCAAGATAAAATTGAAAAAGAAAAAATCTCAGACATTTTTGTGTTGGCTTTGTGTGGCTTTTGTGTGTGGCGTTATTCTTAAATAGCTGTGGTTGTTAACATTGATCTACAATGGCAAATTAAAGCTTTGTGAGTGTTTACAAGCAGTTAATTTGGGACTGAAAAAATCTCTACCGTCTGACCCTGTCACAGTTCAAATGATAACAGTAGTAAAGAAATAATGTGGTATTTTGGGGATACCTTATAGCAGCCTTCTAGCAGCTGAAGGGGGCCTACTAGAAAGCTGGAGAGGGACTTTTGACACTGCACGTAGTGATAGCACATGTAATGGCTTCAAACTAAAAGTGGGTAGATTTAGATCAGCTATAAGCAAGAAATTCTTTACTATATGAGGGTGATGAGGCACTGGAACATGTTGCCCAGAGAAGTTGTGGATGCCCCCTCCCTGGAAGTGTTCAAGGCCAGGCTGGATGGGGCTTCGAGTAACCTGGTCTAGTGGAAGATGTCCCTGCCCATAGCAGCTGGGTTGGAACTAGATGATCAATAAGGTGCCTTCCAACACAAACCATTCTTTTATTCTATGAAATATACCATCCTATTAACCTCCCACCAAAAACACTATTGTAGAAGTAAAGGAGTTTTAAAGAAACACAGTTAAAAAGTTAAGACACAGGAAAAGCCTGTTCTAGGAGAAAACTGAAGACATCCAGATGGATTTATCCCTTTTATTACCCACAGAGCTCCAGATTATCTTAGATAGATTGCTTCAGGTATTTGAAATTATTTCTTACAGCTAGCTCAGGGGTCTATAGCCTGTACCACAGAAGTCACCATAGCAGTTTTTTGATGAGTGGTAAAAGGACAAGAGTACAAGAGCATATTTGATGGAAGAAGTAAATAAATACAATCAATAAATCAGGAAATATGTATATACACAGACACATATACATACAGATATTGCATAACATAAAATGGACTTTCTGTTTAGCCAGTCTAAAATTGTGATAGTTACTGGTACCAGAAATATTGCAATAGCAACAAGCAAGTCAAAAGCCGTTTCTGAGAACCAAGAAACATGTTCGAGGGAGATTCTCCTTCCCCTCTACACTGCCCTAGTGAGGCCCCATCTGGAGTACTGTGTCCAGTTCTGGGCTCCCCACTTCAAGAAAGATGAGGAGCTACTGGAGAGAGTCCAGCAGAGGGCTACGAGGATGATGAGG
>Ga0065711_1005045_pt1 | contig 26351 bp, 13 predicted proteins | sample Hoacrofraction12_FD_59098 | JGI IMG/M metagenome (GOLD analysis project Ga0065711, IMG submission 59098) | Hoatzin crop microbial communities from Cojedes, Venezuela - Epithelial fraction 12 v2 (version 2) | ecosystem: Host-associated > Birds > Digestive system > Esophagus > Crop | place... | reverse complement strand
AATTTCAATTATCTTTTTTTTAAACCCCAACACATTTAAATACTCTGTTATTTCAAATGAAGAGCAAGGAGGAGAAACATAAAAATATGCTGACACTTCATTTTTCTAAGGAGACGCTCCTTTCTTCTCTGTTGGGTAAAATGTACATGGGCAAGCATACCAGGTCTTCAAGTGAAAAATGAGTCCAGAATCAGAGATACATATTTCAAATTCAGTCAACAATTCCCCATATCAAGATTTCCATCAACTTTTAATTTAAAGGTTTACCTTAGGGAAAACTTGCTCATTTCACTAATTCATGTAATTCAATCTGAATCAATGGGACTATTTGTGTTAGTAGATTAAACTCTAATTAACAATTTCATTCTAACTTTTTTGGCCTATTTCAGGTTAAGAACATTATCAGAAATATCTTTTGAATAAATATTTCCTTTCTGAATCATGACTGTGTAGTTTTAATGAAGAAATCATATGAGCAGATTTTGAGCTAGGAAACATAAGGTGAAAATATTTTTACATAACCAAGACTAGGAAAACTGTAACTCACTTACATGCTTGACAAACCTCCTGATTTGGTGACAGGGCAGCCATTTGACACGTCTAAGTCATGCAGCTGAGGTGCAGGTTCTTGGCATGGTTTGAGGAATAAGCCAAGAGGTGTGTGGGGGAACATGGTGAAGGAGGCTTGAAGTCAAGCTACTACCAGTGAAACATGCCTTCCAAAAAAGTCTGGTGTAACACCACTACTTTTTTCTGGGGTTCAGAAAACAGCCCACTGAGTAGTCCCTCGAGTGGAAGAGAAGCCGTGTGAGCTGTGACACAGCAGCCAGAAGCATGTGCTTGGATGGGCTTGCAGGACCAAAAGAGGTGATTTAAATCCATACTTGGGTGGATACAGAGGATAGTCCAAGCCGAGAGAGAAAGCAGAAGGAGTAGCAAGGCTTTCTTTAGTGATTAGGTCAAAGGCAAAACCTGTAGGAAACCTTGGTTTGGCAGGAAGGACCTGGTTTATATGACTGAGTGCTGTTGACCTGGTTGATTAGGACAAATCACGCTTCACTCTCAAAAGAAAAGATAAAAGTCCTGCTGATTCAGAGATCTGTTACAGTGGTGGATCGGTGGGTCACACAATGTATACACACAGGTGATTATCATAAGGAGTTGCAGGGTCTGAGGGCTACAGTTCAACTCACGTGGAAACCTTTCTTACCACTCCCAGTACGTAAGAAGTGCAAGGGGAGGGTAAGAAAGTATCATGCATCACATCTTCCTTTCCTCAGGAAGGGAATGTATATACAACCTTCTCTCAAGAAGTTATCACCTTCATCTCATTTCTCATCAGCAGATCGGAAATGAAAGCCTGATCTGTCAGCATGTGGGTAATTTTTTTCCCTTTGGAGCTTTCCTTCCAAGTCTGACATTTCTCGCAGGTATTGATGGGCAGATCTAGCTTTCAAGTATTCATTTGCTCTGTAGCAATGGGATTTGTCTATTGCATCACTCAGTGTCCCTTTGAGATGGCATGCAAAGAACTGGAAGTGAAAACACCTTGATTTCCTTCCAGCCATAAAGTGCAACAGAGAGATTACTGAAAAGGCTGACTATTACTCAAGTTAGAGGTTTGTCTTTTCTGCTCTATTTGACCAGTTTCAAACAACGTCACCTGCACCCAGCTGGATTTCCACATAAGGAGTGTCAGAGCATGCTTATTGCCTTTTTCAGAGCATGCTCCTTTCTTGCTGCGCTGAAATTTCCTGTCTGTCAGAGATGGCTTCTAGCCATGGAGAGCGCCAGGTGTTCTTCCCTGTTGTCATCTTACGGCAGTCTCGTTCACATGCCCAGTCCTGAAGAATTGGTCTGTAGAAGCGTCAGCGAGATAAGTGGGCTTTTTATGCATCTGGAGGGTTTACTGAGATTTCATGTCATCAGACCTAGGTTTTTGACAGTTAATCTCAAAAGACATGAGCCATTGGAGAGTCTTCTGTTTTGGGGAGAAATACGGCACAGATTTTAGGCAGCTACCCAAAATTCCATGTTTTCTAAAGAGATTTTATGCTTGAATAAAGCACATTTTAAGGCTGGATTTGTCAATAAGGGGCGTAATTCAGTTTTCCCCAGTATATTCTAGGCATGAACAGTGTTGCATATCACGTGCAACTTTGATTCTCTGTAGAGACGTATACAAACAAGTTACTTGAAACTGGCTTCCTAGCCATGGGGAAAAAAAGCATACGATCTGTGTGGAGGGAGAACTCAGTCCACTAATTGCTTATACCACACAATTCAAACAAAGGCCATCCAGACTTCTAGAATCCAAACAGAGAAGAAAAATTCACGGTTATTGCCACACAACTACTAGTTTGGATCTACCAGTTCCTTCTGAGATGTTCAGTATGGTGATACACGCATCATCTTCACATGAAGTGAGCAGATATCTACTAATTTTAGAGATAACATCTCCTGTGCTGAAAACTTTGAAGGTTCTTTATTAATGATTGGGACTATGGCACAAACTTCTCTTTGGCAAGTTTGCTGGCAATTCAAATTTGGGAGAAGTGGATGATACATGAGATGGGTGTGCTCAGAAGGACCCAGACAGGTTGGAGAAATGAGCCAAGAACTTCATAAAGTTCCACAAAAGGAAGTGCAATGTTCTACTCCTGGGTAGCAACAACGCCATGCAACAGTACACACTGGGGGCCAACCAGATGGAACGCAGCTCTCCGGATAAGGACCTGAGAGTCCTGGTGGACACCGTGTTTGACTATGAGCCAGCAATGTGCCCTTGTGGCAAAGAAAGCAAACAGCCTTCTGGGCTGCGTTAGAGCATTGCCAACAGTTCAAGGGAGGTGATCCTTCCTCCCTACTCAACAATAATGAGACACATCTGGAGTCTCTCATACTAGCCTGAAAACTTCTGTGATTCCGGGTGATTCTGCAGAATAAACAGTTCCTCCCAATTTCGAAATTTATAAAAACGGCCTGTGGTAGTCTGTGCACAACTCCTTAGTAATACAGGTACTGCTGTGATGTGGTATCATGGCCTCACTCTGAGCTGAACTGTGGTGCTCTCCTATACACTAGCCTGGCCCAGCCAGATATGGTGATGGATTACATGGATTCAGCCAGGGGCTATTTTCTACTTGCCTGAGCAGAATGTACTTTTTCTCTACCACTTCTCCAGCAGATATGGACAAAAGGGATCTGCTAGTCTCCCTAATCTCCTAAGGTTTGATTTCTTTTTCTGGTATTTTTTTCCTCACCATATATGAAACTTGATGATGAGGAGAGGCAGTACATCTTACCAGGCAAACATCCCCATTTCCATTTTCAATTTACCGTGTGAGATGTTTAGTTTCAGAGCTGGAGTAATGTACCACACTGGCTCAGTTTATCTGGAGGTCATGGGTCATGGATGCTAGTTGTACTTCATTTACTCTCCAAATTGGCTAGCCAGCACTGTGGATAGCCCTGACACAAATGAACCTCAAAGTCAACAGCACATGTGTTTTAGCATAGGATTCTGCCCTTATGTATGCAGTGAAAGCAAATAGTTGCAAAAAGTTACCTGGGCTAGGAGCAAGTAGTCCCAAACTAGACTAGAGCTTCACTCTGAACCAGTCAGTTGTTTTCACTTCTATCCAGTTTTCTAGGTACTACAAGGAGTCAGTTTTTGAAGGACTGGTAACAGGGGCTGAATTCCCAACATGTAGAACTGTCCTCTGCATGAGGTTGTTTGTGGTATGTGTAAAACAGACAGTGAGATGAAAATCAGCTTCACAGGGCATAGAGGAAAGATCTGATTCCTTTCCAAACTCATCAGGTGGTTCTTCATCTACTACAAAGTCTTCCTGTTGCCATACTCTTGATTTCATTGCTTTGATTCCCTGATACATTTCTTTGCTTGGGAGGGGCGGAGTGTACTACTAATTTAACTTTAACCTTTGTGATAAAGAATACAAAATACTTTAAATACATTAAATTCAAATACAATAAGGAATTTAAACCCTTGTATTACCTTCTTTAATTAAATTTTCAATGAAATTTGTTGTAGTAAAATTAACACTATATCTCACAGACAAGGATCTCTGATGACTGTATAAATATCAACTAATTAAGTCTATTGCAACTGTTTAAATATTATTATACCAATTTTGCAGGAAGATAATCTGAGTTTTATTATACTAAAGCCAAAGAAAACTCAAAACCCTCAGATTTCGTCATTTCTAAGTCCCACTTGTAATAAGTAGTGTATAGGTGAATCTGAAATGTTGGCCTTGCAAAAAATTTTAAAGTGGCATTCCATATTACAAGGAGCTCTGAAATAAAATTTGCCAGTATCAGAGACTGGTCATTCAAATTTCATTGTGAACAACCTGATAACTGCTTTTGTTAGCAACGTGCTTTATTGCTTATATTAGCTAGACTATCTAAGAGCTTTCTGTTCTGTGAAGAGCACCTTTGATTACATTTTCTGTTATAAATCTGAGATTAAAATACAAAATCCATTCTAAGGAAACCTCTTTCTCCAGCTCCACTGTACTGTACAGAAAAGGAAATTCACATTTCTTCAAGTAAAGGACAGTTTGCTCTTGCAAAGCTGCATTTTAAAGAAAAGCAGCAATCCAGTCATGTGCATCGAAAGGCAACTTCTAGCTCTAGATCTTCATTTCAGAGGCACCTGTCTCAAGGACATAGTTAATTCTTGTGTCTGGGCAAGAGACACAATCTCAGATATAGCTTTTTTCACAGCTTTTACTTTCAGGTTGTTTAGGTGTACCTCTGCTCAGCATGCTAGGTACTGCAAATTCTAGTCTTTGGCACTACCGCTTCCTATTCATGGACCAGGCAACTTAGTGTCCTCACTTAGGGTTGTGTGCACCATGCTCATTTAACTAGCTTAAAGACTTTATTGCGCTGAATGGCACCACTCTTGAGTTCTTCCTGACTCTACGTTCCTAAATCCTTTTGATTGCATTACTTAACCTACTTTTGAAAATGCAAGTTAGTCTCCAGAAACTCTTAATCGCTCTTGAATACTCCATCTTTGGATCATAGATCTCATGGAAGTGAAGACAAACGTGCTTAAAAACAGAAGGAAAGCAGGAAACACCTCACATTTTGAAAAAAGTATTTCATGCCAATAATTCTAAAAAAGGTTGTTTATAAGCAGAATAATAATGAACTCCTGGATTTGTATTGCAATTGAAAATAAAATATCATGCACAGCATTTGAAATTTAAGCATCTATTTAAAAAAAGCCTCATGAATCTGCAGGAAAATCAATCACCTGATAATGATGAAGACATTCCTGTGTGTCAGCATGAAAGTATGATATGTTTCCAGATGCATTTTCCTTCGGTAAAAGAGAAAAATCAAACCATTTCATGGCACTTTACCTCACTGGACCACATTTATCTCTGTTGTAGCCTGATGATGTCAACAGAGTTACAGTGTGGATGAATACAGGTCATTGTTTGTACAGTTGGCAGAGGGTGAATGTGTGGGAGGAGAAAAATGAGATCTTCTAACCCAGATTTGCAGAAAAAACGTAAGTATGAGTTTAGACACATACTCCTATTAAAACTGCACCATAATTTTGTCACTGGAAGTTTCAGGACAAATGAGCTCCAAATGAAACAGAATGAGGGCGTTTCTCCAAGCTATTTCCTGTGCTTCTGTCAGCGTTACTGCATGACAGAGTGTGACCACGTGGTGTTAGGCTTGAGATGTAAAACACGGGAACTAGCTTTTCTTAGCCATTTCTAGACCATAAATTCCGCCTAAGCTAGGTATCCGGTTTCTACTTAGAACTTACCTGGCACTAATTAAAGTTTAGCAAAAGAAAAAATTCCACGTGGACCTCTTGTCTAGTGTTTGATGCTTGGTCCCCTGGGGAGCAGATTAAGTGCCATGCTAGTTGTCCAGTTTTCTTTAGTATAAAGTTTCTTCTAAGTCCTGAAAAATAATTATCTGAAAAAAGACCCAAGTGCGATGCAGAAAGCTACGGCACAAGTAGTATCTTCATGTCCTAATACCCTATGACTTGAGCATTTGCTGTGCACCTCAGTGGGTCATGTTGCCAGGGACTGATCCCAGGTGTGCTAAAGGTCTTTGCCTCTTCTGGGAGATTGCACTGCTGGGCCACAGAGATACTCCTACCACCTGCTTGACTTGCAGAACTACTGGGAATACCCACTGTTTTTCACTTTGAGTCTTCATTTCCCAGTCTGCAATCAATGTATTTAACTTCACAGTAGCAGCTTTGGGAAGCAGTGAAGTCTTCTGGATGGGTACCTGCAGTACAAAGTGTACTGCAGCAGAATAGGTGTAGGACCGACACACAGTCAGAAAAAAATGTTTCCATCAAGCCAGCTGAAGAGGTTGCTGCACTGTCACCTCTACCCAAGCTTCATTCCCCACTTTACCAGCCTTTGCAGTGCTTTGTAGAACTCCCTAGCATGAGCATGAAACCAGAGAAGGGAGTCCTGGAAAACGCGTGAACGTCTATGGCCTAGAAGCAAAACCACTGTGGGAACAGATTTCTTTGTACAGAGGACTAGAAGGAACTACCGGGCCAGACATTTTGAAAGAAATGTAGATTTCTCTGTCAAACATTCCCCAAAAATTGAGACACTTGTATAAAACTGCTGTGATTTTTGGACCATATCTAATGCTTCATAATAGGTGTTGGCATCAAAACCAAGCATGCTGTCCTTAGTGCTAGAAAGTGGGAATGAAAATGAAAAATGTGCAAGATGGAGGTGCACCTTGAAGTACATTGGACTATGCTGATACATGCCAGGACAATTTCAAAACTATTCTTCGCTTTCTGGATTCATATAAAGAAAAAAACAAAACTACTCCTGAAATCCCAATGTATCTGTTTTACCTATGTTGCAAATAAAAATTTGCAAGATTCTGCCAAGGCAATTTGAGATTTCAGGTAGAATGAAATTTATGAACGCAGCCCAGCAGCAAGAAGTGTAAAAGAAAACACTTCTGGCAGCCAGATTTATTTTTCATAGAGCATATATACCTTCTGCCCTCACCCTGTGTAGCACACACACCTCCTTCGGTTCAACGGAGGCATCCCCCACTTTCCTGTTCCCCCACTTAAGAAATAGTACACAATAAATTTGTTTATGGCCTCCATTTTATTAATAGTGGCAATCAGAGGAGCTTTTATGGATATGCTCTGTTCGCTTCAACTCTTGCTTTGTCTTCTGAGTTGGTGGGAACCCCCGCAGGACACCCATAAATGGACAAATTTACAATCTAGCCTGTGTAAAGTGCCCACAGCAGCATCTACATCCAAGTTGCCTTTGTGCTCGTGCACCAGCTGTGATGCCAGAGGGCGCGGGGTCAGAGCAGAGGGCTTCCTCTGGCTTTCTACAAACTGGGATCAGCCAACCTTCATTTATCTACGGTTAAGGACTTGTTTTGGTTTCTCAGATCATGACTCCACAGAGCTGTTTGGATATTTTTAATTGAAAGACAAAGCACTTCCTCTTCCAAACTTGGTGCCTGTAAGGAGCATAACAAACTAATCATTCAGAATAATTAATTCTGTCAGAAAAATCTCTACAATTCTTACTAACGCTGAGTGCTTTGTAATCCTAATGAAAGGAAAAACCTGTCACTGTGATAATTTTTGATTGACCCATTTTCTTCAGTGGTTGGGGAGAGGGCAGTGTTGCTTGTTTTTATCTCTAAGGACCATAAGCATGAAAATGATATCCATAAATCTTGCGTTTCAGCCTTGTATTCCCAACTCAGCCTTCAAAGGAAACATTTAGCTAGTCAAAAGAGCCCAATAAGATTGTCAAATGGATCATTCTTATATATGTAGCAGAGTGTCTTTCAGTTACCTGTGACTCTAGTTTCAAAATATTCCCAGGATAGCGAAACATTACTTTTCCCCATTTGTAAATGGGAATCTGAGATGGAGAAAATGTAAGCAGCTTGCCAAGGCCATGGAGGTAGTCCTTGCAAAGCCGAGGACTGGAATCCAAATCCTGAGTTCTCTAGTCTAGCATTTGAAAGCACACCCTCCCTGTGGGTTTTAATGTAATATGAGAAGTTTAGGATTGAGAAACCATTTCTAAAGCAAGTTTTAATGAGAAAGTGTGGCAAACAAAATGTTAGTTTCCAACATTTGCCTAATATTGTAAACTCCTAATTACCATCCTCAGTGAGAAAACTGTAAAACAAATGCAAACAAAACAAAAAAGCACTTAACAGGAAAAATTTTTAGAGATTTTTTTGTATTGTCATGCTTTGAGGTCATCTATTTATTTTATATTTGACGGCTGAAAGTTAAATGTGGCAGACAGTTGCATTTCTCATTACTGAAGACAGAATGGTGTAGGAAATTTGTTCTTCAATATGCAGCCTTTTATTTCTAGGTCACTAATTTGAATCGATCCCTGATCAATGGTGACTGAAAGGCATTCATATCCGGCAGCTGTTCTGTGGTCTGTGCTAAATGAGGGAGCATCTTAGTTATTTCCCAGCAGTAGCCCCTTTCTAGCACTACCAGAACAAGCTAGCAGTTTTCACAGAGAAGCTATGGACTGATTGCACATGGCACTTGTAGATATCTGAAGAGTAATTAACCTATTTTCGTTCTGTTTTTTAAGGAGGGTATTCGATTTTTTCAAAGAATCCATATCTTTTCATGCAGGCTTTTTCCATACTAAATGGGATCATCTTACTGCTTTTGTATATATGCATTCTGCTGCATTCAATGTCATGACTGCAGTTGTGATGCTACCAGCAGTGTGATCAGAGGTTGGTTCTTTACACCTACAGTGGGGAGTTCCAAAACAGCAAATGTAGCTAGTTTCTGTGCGTGGGATTCATATCCTTTAACTTCAACCATCTACAAGTCCTCTGTCTAATGTCAGCTGTTTGGTCTAAATGAATCACCCAGTCTGTCATTGTACCCCAAATCTCTCGATTAAAAGATGCATCCACAGATTCTTTGTCTGTACCAAGGATAGGCATTAGTTGGTTGCAGAAGAGTTCCACTCTAAGTCCAACACTTATTACATTCTCTGCTGTAATAGCTGCGGAAATCCTCTATCACTGTACAGAATATACTGGCTTTGTTTATAAGTATGCATCTAAGACATTATTGTTGAGAAATGCAACTTTACTTGCTAGATTCATATTTTCCAGGCACCAGATTCCTGGTGAGTAGGTGAATATGATGAAATACAGTGGGTTTTGTGTTTTCTTTTTTCTAAATTTCTCTGACGTGACCTCCCAAAAGGTTGGCATAGCATACACAATGCACAATACTTCTACTCCCAAAATATCTCTGCTTTGAACAATGCCTTCCACAAACTACTTACTGTCTCTGGCAATGTGCTGAAGACTAATCATTCATCCACCCACAAAAAAATTCTAGACTTTATTACCATCCTTTTTTCCCTTTTTCCAAACATGTTAATACCTGCTGAACAGAAACAACATTAAAATCATAATAACTGTCTAGTGCCACTACTTTCCCCAACATAATGAGTTGTTGAGTTTTTCTGTTAGCATTTTGAATAACAATACCACGTAGCCAAATTGTCTGGTAACATTAAAAAATTGTCAGAGGAAGTGTATGACTTGGCTGTAAAAATTCACTGAAACTTGGCATAGAGGATCTTAGACCAGAAGCAAGTTTTCTTTACAAAATATAAAAACCTTCTTTCAGATTCTTTCCATGACCTTAAAAGCAGCTTTCATTATTTTCAGAGACATGTTGCAAGCCAGTAAACTACGACATGTCTAAATATGCTTGTGAAAAGACAACAGAGAGAATGAGAAAAGAAACTTAAAGTGCCTTCAAGTTTTTTGGTAGAAACAAGTTAATTTTTCAATAAAATTTTAAGGAATTTCATAGGCATTTAACTCACTGCCTCATAATTCATTCATAATATTGCACATGGAATACACTTCATTATACACTTTGGGTTTTGTATTTTTCTTATAGCCATATTTCCTACAGTCTTGGGAGGTGTAAGGGGAGATACATGACAAATACCTAGTCTCTGTAGCTGAACAGAAAACCTAAAATAAGGAGAAAACTTTGTTATCCACTATACCCATATAAATGTGAGTTATTCACACTTAGAGTTAATGTAGTTGTTCTGCTTTGTGTGACTGAGAAGTTCATCACTAATAATTGCTATTTGTATTACCCAAGAAAACCGGAAACCTTAGTCAGGGATGAGGACCCCATTGCTTTAGGCATTGTACTAATGAGAATGAAAAAGGAATATTTCAGAGGTCTCAGTGCTTACACTAGATGGAATCTGACAGCCTAATGGCAGAGCTGAAGGAAACTGTGATAGCACCAGTCAATGGAATAGACTTCTTGAGGTCAGAAAATGAAGCAGATTTGCTTGCATTTATGGGGATTTCCTCCCACATCTGGGTGGAGAGAAAGATGAAAAATTGGAAATGCATGTCTGAAAATCGAAAAGGAGATGATAGAAACTGATATCACAGTCCAAACGGAGGTAACAGCTGGCCTTTTGGTACTGATCACAGTACCATTTAAGTGGGAATAGCAAAAAGTAGGGCATTTTTTACAGTGGAGAAGGAGGAGGCTGTGCGAAGAGAGTAAATAGAGTTATTACAAATTCAAGGCAACAGATGGGGATAACGATCTTGACAGCAGAAGTCCAAATAGATATGAAGAAAGCATGGCTGCACTCATCAGGAACAAAAACACAGGATACTGCAGCAACTGAGATACGTGACTGCAACACCCAAAATGAGTCTGGGTAACAGTTTTAGCTGTATGGATGAGAAAAAAAGGCCTGCACTTGTGACACAACACAAAAAGAAATAGCAAGATGTAGATATATTCTGGAAATGAGGACCCTTGGAGACATGATCTGTAGAGCACATCACTCTCTGGAGCTATGTGGCAGGCCAGATGGTTTAGTTGTTCACAGTGATCAAAAAGGAGAGGCTGTGGGGCACATTGAGGACATAGATGTAATTGGGCAGCCGTGCAGGTCTTGGGCTGACTGACTGAAAGAGGAGGGAGAGAGAAGGAGGACACTGCAAAGGAAGCGGGAAGAGTAACGGAGATGCAGGAGCCACAGCTGGAGGCCAGCTTCTGATGCCCTTCTCATACCAAGAAGTGTTTCAGCCTCCTGCTTCTCAAGTACCATTTGTGCACACATCAAGTACAGTACCACTCATGACACTCAGCACTTTTATGCGCTTGCAGGAGGCAAAATCTTCTCCTTAGTGCTCTGAAAGAGAGATCATCAAGTATTTAATTCACTAAAGCTCTGCCTTTAACACATTTTTTATCTAGGTGTTTCTGGGAGTATCTATATATCGGGAAAATGACTAGTCGGTCCAGCTTTGGACTTTGTTAGATTTCCTGTGCTGTAGATCCACTGATTTCTATCTCACTAGTGAGACAGCTCAGAATTAGCACTGGATTATAACTCTCTGGATCTGATTAAGAATATGCCACTGTACTAAAAACACAGCATTTTAAAACATCTGATTTTAACCAGTCATATCTTTATTGATGGACCACATTCCGTCAAGAAATGCAAAACACCAACACATATTCAGCATACCAAATGTGCTGAGATTTCAGGTTACATTTAGCTGAACCCATTTGGAGTCTCTAATTCCAGCCAGAGCCCTACCTTTTATGCCCTTTTTCTCCCTACCTATCCAGAGATGTTTCCGCTCCTCAGACTGATTTTAAAAATCTGGGGTTTGCATTTGCATATAAATGCAGATTGATTATGCACATAAAGCTATGATTTTGGCACTCAGCTATGTGTCAAACCAAAATACTTTTAAGCTAGATGCTCATATAGATGCACATTTTTCCTGACTCAGACAGGAAAAATATTCTTTTAATGTGCCTCACTGGTGTCCTTAATATACACTGATATATACACTGGTGTTCTTAATATACACTTGTTCCTAAAGAATGAAAATTCTTTCTCTGCTCCATTTATATAAAAGGGCTTTTATTGATTAAAGTCACATTTATGCTAATGTTTTAGGGATTTGAGAGTTTTATTCTTTCACTGTTTTTTTAGTTATACCCTTCGTGAAATCCTACACACACACCCCCCCCCAGCTTTTTTTTTCTTTGCATGTGATAAATCAAGTTACTTTTTCACTCTGGACTCCATTATGGGATCACAGTGGCTATACAAACCACACGGAGTTAAGCAAACAAAGGAATTTTTTCATTTTCTCTTTCATTCAATAAAGTTCCATTTTCTGTCACCCTGCAACCTTTTGACCTGCGTCCTAATGGCACTGGTCACTCAAGGGCAAAAGTTCAGCTGTAGGTTAAGTCTGTGTGTGTTTGCACCGGGCAGGGCGACGGCCAGTTCTTGCTTCCTGCCGTCTCCCCCCTTGAGCCCCGCCACCGCTCTCCGAAACGCCGACCTCGCCCCTGCTGTGAGCTCCCCCCGGTCCAGCCCTCCCTCTGCGAAGGAGGGCTTGGAGGAAGCTTTCCCCCAGCCTTTTGTTTTTCTTGCTGCTGTCAACAAAAAGCGCTGTCTTATTTTCTTGCTCTGGGGGTAGAAGAAGCAAGGGAGAAATACCTAGCCAGAATAGAACAGCTCTCAGCGCTGGCTCCCTACTTCCAGCCATCACGGTCGCTGTCGCGTTTTCCTTCACTCAGCATCTGTGAGTTGCCTGTATTTCTGAGGGAGACTATGGACCCCTTCCTCGCTCTGGAGGGCGCTTGCACAAATCGTCTCGGGCTGTTAGCTCCTGGTGTGAGTGGTGAACTCCCTCTTTCTGCTCCACAGTTTTCAGAATGATTTTTCAAGGTGCTCCGAATGCAAATGATACCTCAGGCTCACCAGCCTCTCCTCACACCCTCCAGTGGACTTTTCTGGGTGGCCTGGGAGTGACCTACTGATAATTTCTGCAGGCCACTAGTATCATGCACGTCCCTGGAGGCTCGTGCTGCTGGACGTAGTATCCCCCTCCAAGTCAGCGGCTCTGGCATGACTTGCTCCTCTCTCTTTCATCAGAATATGGCACTGTCCAGTCCAATAGCTCCTCCCAGGCTCCTCTTGGCTGCCAAACCCCTAGCTCTTCAGGCAGCCTGTCCTTCCTCACCAGACAGCAGGCCACCAGTTGTCCAGTGAAGTCACCCGTACCCAATACACCTGCTTGAATAGGTGAATTACCTAAGAGGTGCAGTGTAGGAGTAGCTCGTACACTGTCAAAGGAGCTTCCTCCCTGTCTGCCCAAGGGTGCTGGTGAACAGAGTGTTGCCTGAGTCCAATTCTGGCTCTCTAGACCTGCAGGCTCTGAGCAGACTGTGTGCAGGGAGGAGAAGACAATCCTTCTAGGGCAAGAGAGACAGATCAGGTATTGGGTGTGCTTGGCATTGAATAAAACCGCAGCCTGTCCTTAAACAAACCTTTGGCTTAAGGATCTGACAGGCTGTTGTAGCATGGCCTCTTGGCTTAAAGGACCAAATTATCCTTACCCAGTAACAGTCTATTTGTGAACTTGCGATGACACAAGGCATGATCTTGCCCCACAATGAGGGCTGGTAGCAGTGCAGATGATGCTGTCTCCTGCCATCTCTGCTGTGGATGACCAGGCTTCACCATTTCCAGGACATCCAGCAGCTGCTGAAAGCAGCAAAGAGGGCCCAGGTTGTAGAGCAGCTTTGTTGGAAGGAGAGTGATCAGGCAGCTCACAGCTTTGCCATGAGCCAATAGCTCCATGACCCCATGATAACCACAGACTATTAGAATTACTCATGTTTTCTGATGAGTGAAACCAGAGGTAGGAGAAAAGTGGACCAGCAGTTTAAAATCATGGACTGGACTATCAGCTGCGGAGGGAATGCCATAGTCTCCCCTCACCCAGCTGTTCCATCTCAGCCAGAGTCATACTTTACTTCCTCTAAATATGTTAGAGATGGCTACACTGGCTGAACACCCACTGATTTTGTAGGCTTCCACAGCCTCAACATTAGAGACCTGAATTAGGAAACCACACCTGCAAGGTTCAAGCCATAAAGGGCACCTGGGTAGACAGCAATAAAGATGGTGATCACCTGTGTCTTGAGGTAGATGGCCCAAGGGTGGCAGATGAGAAGGGAATCCTGGGCAAGTAGCCCTGCATAAGAGCATGGCAGAATACTTGAGTGTGATCTCTTTGGAGATTTATCCTTTCTTTTCCCTAATTTTATCTCATCTATAATAGAATTACCTGAGCTGGCTGAAAAGTAAACTAGTAGTCCCCAAGTTTGTTAACTGGGCTTCTGCATAAATGTGTTGGTGCTACAGGAGACCTTGTTTCTAAGGGCCAAGCTAGAACATTGCCCATATTTCAGTTCCCTGCCTTTTCCTCAGTAACCTGCTGAAGGCCATTAACCCAGCAACAGCCTCCAGGTGCATTTAACCTGAGAGGACCAAGAGAGGCCCCATAAATAGGGGAGCTGGGCTTCTGTTGCAAGACTGTGCCAAATCTGAGCTGACCTCAGAAAACAAGCGGATCTGTATCAAAACACTTCTGAGTCGCTATTTCTGCACACTAAAAAGTGGACTTGGAGGAAAATGGGTCTATAAGTAAATGTTTACATGATGATTTTACGTCTCCCAGTAAGAATGGGTATTGGAACTGTCCTAAACAAACAAGCTGGAGTGTCAGCACAGCCAATATAGTTATAAATATAGGCTGAGCTTTAAGCATAGCTGCAGTCCTACTAGCTCCGGTAGAACCCGTCATGTACTGAAGCTAAGCCCAGGCATAAATGTTTGCTGCCTAGGGTAAACCAAGCAGGGCTCTGTCTTTTAGCGCACAGAAAAATGTGCCCTAAGCCTTAAAACTTTTCTGTACAGTGAAGATGGGGTTCAAACTGCTCTGTTTTACTCTATTTTAAAGTGATTTGTAAAGATCTATACACAAATTGTTGCAATACACTGAAAAGTTCAGGCAGTTGTCTGGGTATAAAATTAATTGGAACAAGCCTGAGCTGCTGGGATTAACTACACAAACATACCAAGCATTACTTAGCCAGTGGGATTTTCAGTGGTCCCCAATAGCATTAAAACATCTAGGTACTCTAATCCCCAGGGATTTAAAACAAACAGTTAAAATCAGCTCAGATCTGATTGTCACGCAAATCATTAATGACCTGGTAAATGGAGATCCGGCTTGGCTGCTGGGGAAAATCGGCATAATGAAAAATAATGTACTAATTAGATTTGCATAAAACACAGAAGCCTCATTCTCCAAAGTCCACTGTACTATTTAGAGACTGGCACTGGTCCCAAGGATGCCTGGCCTTAGGATCCCAGGGCTAGGGACACCTAGAGCAGGTTGACCATGTCCACACTATATAGCAGTTGGTCCAGCATCTTCTTCAGTACCATGAGTTCCTGAGATGTTCTTATTACTCATTTCATGTTTTGTTCTGGTTGAAAGTGTCTAAAATAACATGAGGACTGTGTCACAGCTGCCAGGGAGGACTGAGGTTATTTATTGCCTTCCTTAGTGGGTGCTGTGAAGGCCTATGTGGGGGTTTGAGGGTTGGGATGTTGTCAGATGATTGTTTAGGACAGATTGAGGCCAGATGGGTATAGTCATGTCCTCTAAAATGAACCCTACTAAGCCACTCCCGAGCTTTCTCACGGCAGTAGCTAATTGGGGCAGTCCAAAATGGAGTCGGGGAATGAAATGGTAGGTAAGTGATATGTAAAATAAAGGATCCAGTGCTCAAGGGGATCGTGGCCTCTCTTTTGTTTAGCAGTGTAGTCAGAGAATGCCTCGGAAATAAGGGAGGATGTGCCGTTACCCAAACATCGAGATGCTGTTTCAGCACCTGCAGTATGCTAGTTAAAGTTCAGGTGACCACAAAAGTCAAACGGATTTAGGTGATACGTTCGTACAAGCTGGCAGATAGGATTTTTAATGACAGCTGAGGTTCCTTCTCAATCACCTTACTCTGACAATGGAAGCTTTTAGAAAAAAGCGAAAAGACATTTGTCACAAGACTTAGAAACTTTAATGTTGTAAAATAATCACCTTCTATGGAAATCGTTTTCTGGCAGGCATTGGTATAGGTTCTTCTGGGAAAAGGAGGGGTGTTTATGTGTCTTGTGTAGCTATATTTTCTTTTATATATGCATATGTATTATCAGGTATACACAAAAATGTCCTGCTAAACTCAGGTTAAATCACATCTTTACACATTGCAGTCAGTTTATTCTTGATCTGTTTAGTAGGTGCACGAAAGAACACTAAAAAATTATTGAGTAATTACAGATTTATAATAAATTACCATAAAATTTAACTATATAATTTATATTTTATGTTTCATATTATTGAAACAACAATAGCAAAAAAAAATAATCAATACCACAAAGTCATAGCTATTTTAAAAAACATTTATTTCATATGAGGTCTTTAGTAGTGCAGTATTTCTGTATTAACATCTAATTCTGCATTTTATGAAGAATTCACAATTTGATAGTAAAATGGATTAAAAATGGAAAGTCATTATTTATAAATGTTCTTTAAAATATGTATTTTCAACCCTGAACATTGATCTAGTTGCAACTTCTCTTATAATCATATAACCTTGCATTACAGCATTTTTTTTTAAAAGTTGGGTTTGTGTAGCAGCACATCAAGAAGGAAAACAGCTCATTGAGCCCCTTGGCAGCGTTTAAAAGTAGGTTGGATGCAGTAGTTACCAGTAATTAATTGCACGAATGTCACTCTCAAGACTTGAGTAAATCACAGCTCACGTGCTGCAAATTCCACACTGACACTCTTTTCATCTTACAGAGGAAAAGCAAGGTAAAACATCAATGTACTCTTCAGCACTGAGGAACATGACACTACTTGCCTTACAGCCACAGGAAATATTGAAATCACTGCAAAGGGCAGCTGTGAAGTGTATGGTCAGCTACAACTTCACTCAAGGCCCTGTGTGGTTCATTAGCTTGACTGGATCCGACTAGCAGCATAAAATTCTGTTTGAGTGTTCCTTTCGGGTTTTGCTGCAGCTACATCGCTGAATTTTGTCCAAGCTCTGACATTAAAAGCTACCTTGCATATATGGGGTTTGCAGTTTAGGTAGGCATGCTAATTGCAGTGTAAACCTACCCTGGAACTGACCTAGAATACCAGACATTGACTTGAGGTCTTGGAGACCTGGCTTTCATCACCAAGGAAAATGCATCTTTAAATGACGGGAAGATTTTATTAATCAGCTATTAGCTCTCAACTAATATGCTTTTTGGAGGGCTGTCTGACTGTACCATTGTCTCTTCCCTTTTCATTGTTAATCTGCCAGACCCAGCTGTAGGGAGACGTCTCCCGAACAGGTTGATTTATACCAGGGAGACTTTCTGGACTGCTGAAATCAGGGAAGCAATTTGGCACTCAGCTCCTACTATTTGCAAAGAAAAATGTTAAGGAGCGGGACAGGAGGGAGGAGGACGTGCCTGAAGAAAGCTAAGAATTGCTACTAATGTTTTGGCAGGATCATTAATAGCTTTTCTTCTATTCTGATATTCCATGCTGATAGCCCAGTGGCTTGTTAATTGATTAAATGTTTTGCAAAATTTTTCAAGTTTTTGAGTGGTCTTCCACCATTTCAGCTATTTTCATTACCCCCTTACCATTAGCTTCTAAGTATTTACTGGCCAAGAGACACACATGTGGTTAACACATGAGTATCTATGAATTGGTTTCTTTAACAGGGCCCAGGGGATAATTCTTAAAACCGTCTGTCTACGTGCTGTCTCATTTTTACTAGGAAAGGAGGGGCAGTTTGAAGAGGGACACTTGTAAATTGAATTTACTAAAGCATGTGATCCAGATTGATTGTAGTCAAGCATGCTTGCTTCAGACCAGAGTTTAGGGAGACCCTGTGATGGGAAGCTATAATGTATACTAAATGACGTTACTATGGCTCTGGAAAGAGAGGGATTCTCCAACCATCAGCCTCAGAAACAAATGTTTTAAACATGTAGGTTTTATACCCCTCTCCTGTCTCTTCTGTGTCACAAGGGATGTGTTTGAAGTGAAGGTGGATGCAGGCCACCATCCTAGTTTCACGGCACTTGAGTTCGTTGGGTGTGGTGGAAGATGCCAGGGCTCATTCCTCACCTCTGCACGTGTTTCTTCCCCAAAGTGAGGATAGAGCACAGCCACCTCCAACACTAACGTGCAGCCCAGAGTTACTGGGGTGCAGCACTACAGCCTGCAGCACCCAGCTTGCTTAACCTTCAGTGGGGACATGGCCCAGGTGACCCAGAGAGAGAGGACACAACCCTAGAGGAAGGACCCAGCCATAGACCCAGCAAAAGACAGACCCTGAAAATGGGAAATGGAAACAGGGGCTGCATCACATTCTGTTATTGGCAATTTCAGACAACCGTCACAGTTGGAAACAACAGGACCGAGGGCGCACTGCCTACAGCTACCTTTTGTTAACCATTTTCCAGACCCCTGCAAGCCAGAACAAGGGCAGTTTGGGCCCATGTGACTGCTCATTTAGGCGTTATGAGAAATGACGGCTGTGAGTCAAAGCCGATCAGTTTCAAACTTCAAGATGGATTTTTTTCTTTTCTCTCTCCACCATGGCACAGATTAACCATTGGCACAAACTATCCAGGGAAGTGCTGGGTCCTTAATCTCTCAAAGCCTTTAAATCAAAACAGAATATCCTTCTGGAATCTACACTTCATCTAAAAGCAGGCTGTGGGTTTCAGCGTAGGAGTTAACTGGAAGAAATTATGAGATCTTTAGGTGAAGTGGGACTGTGTTATCTAAGGCCAGAAAGGAGCGTTATGTAAACCAACAAGTTTTTAGGGAAGACTTCCCACAGTAATGCCTTTATTTCTTCTCTGTTCTGATTGTTATAATCCATCCACCTCTTAATATCAACACCTAAACATAAAATCCTAGTATGTTTTGGAGAGTGCCATGGGGGTAAACACACAGCAGCAAGTACCTATATCAGAATTTCTTATTCAATTCAAACAATATTGAATTTCTGGAAAGGTCAAGTCTTGTCTTGCCTAATGCTACAGTAAACACTAGGGACTTTTTACTGTTTCTTTTAACAGTGTCTGCACAATCCCACCGATTTTAAGTACAGGTATGATTTAGACTTGCACTTTCCCTCTTTTTGTTTTTGGAGTTCAGGTTTTTATGCAGAGCAGCTCCCATACACCCTCAGTTCTGGAAGTAGCCCTTGTTATTGGTACCAGCTAAATAAAATTAGTTCAAGAACTCTACATAAGGGAAAGCTCGAAAGAGGGTAAGTATTGAGACCTCCTTGCATCATTTCCCCATAGCTACAGCAAACAGATAAGCCCTTCACGTGGTCAGGCAATATTTCCCAGGCAATTGCACAGAAAATAAACTGGCATTGCCCAGCCAACAGATCTCTCAACATCACTAATTTGCTGAGGATGGAAATGAAAATGCATTTGCCTCATGCATCCTGGAGCTTGACAGAGATAATTCTTCATCCAAATTGTCAGAGAAGAGATGGAGCAACAGGCGACCTTCTTCCCATGTAGACAGCTGTAATAAAGACATGTCCCTATGCACTGTTTGTTGAATGAGACCTAGATGATAGTAATCCTGTTGTAACAACACAAAACCAAAACTGAATTCATTCATTTTATTGAACACCGTAGATTGACTACAACAATAAAGTGATAATACCTGTCCTCCACTGATTTTATCTTTATTGTTCACAGCTTAATTGTCCCTCTAGCACCAGGATATACAAATGTGTTATTAAAATGAGACATCTGGCAGTGGCCCTAAATGCCTCTATGTCAGGAATTTACTGTGTATTACTTGTAACAGTAAATCTGTTGTGCACATCTGCAGCAGCAGAGAAAATCACATCTGACAGCAATGATACAAAACATTCACAGGAGCTTTGCAAAGGCACGAGACTGAATGAATCCAGGCTTTTACAGTCCTTTACGATCTTCACTGAACCTGATCGAGCTGAAGAAACCCATTTTATGCACTTTTCTCAACTTTAAATCAGCCATAGTTCCTTGAAGAACAACACCAAGAAATCTTTCAAATAAATATGCCCATAATGAATTATTTTTCATGCTTCTTTTTATGCACCAGAAATTGTGTGTATATTTGTGTGCTTTGTGGATCAGGGCCTAGCTGATCTGTTTACCAGAAATAATCTTAGATGCTCACATGAAGAAACAAATCCAAAAGACCCCTAACCATTCTATGTGGCCACTTTACTGCCTCAAAACTTGCTTCCTTTAAAAGACATCTATAAGACAAGGATTTCCTTAAAAAATACCCAATAGTATTCTTGTAATTAAGGAAAAGTTAACATTTCTACATAGTTTCATTTTACCCTAGGTTTAAGAATGAGGGGAAAAAATTGCCTTGGAGCAAAACTTCACATTTAAAATCTCATTCCAGAATTTATCATGTTTTATTTTATGGGTACACAGTTTTGTTTTGTGTAATCAATGTACCTGAAAGGCTGGTAATAATGAAGTGAGTACATTTAAAATTCAAAATTCTAATACCCTCCTGGCTTCCCTAAGGAAAAAGAAAAAAAAAGGAATTTTTTCATATTAGTTATTTAGTATGAGGATCAAAGTTATAATCTGGAAAACTCATTTACAATTTCATTTTTAACATGCAAGGTCAGATGTACTTTTTTCTTGTCTGATGAGGAAAAAAAAGATATACTAGTACAAATACTTGCAGTACATCACAGTAAAATAATAAATTTAGTCTTAACAACATACTTAACATTTCATATTATCTGAGATATATCAGAATCATAGAATGCTTTGGGTTGGAAATTAGTCATCTAATTTCAACCCCCCTGCCATGGGCAGTGACACCTTTCAGTAGACCACAGAATCACACAGAATCACAGAATGTTAGGGGTTGGAAGGGACCTCTGTGGGTCATCTAGTCCAACCCTCCTGCCGAAACAGGGTCGCCTACAGCAGGCTGCACAGGACCTTGTGCAGGCGGCTCTTGAATATCTCCAGAGAAGGAGACTCCACAACCTCCCTGGGCAGCCTGTTCCAGTGCTCCGTCACCCTCAGAGGGAAGAAGTTCTTCCTCATCTCCAGACGGAACTTCCTGTGCTTCAGTTTGTGCCCGTTGCCCCTTGTCCTGTCACTGGGCACCACTGAAAAGAGTCTGGCCCCATCCTCTTGACACCCACCTTGAGATATTTATAAACATTTATTAGATCCCCTCGCAGCCTTCTCTTCTTCAGGCTGAACATGCCCAGCTCCCTCAGCCTCTCCTCACAGGAGAGATGCTCCAGTCCCCTCATCATCCTTGTAGCCCTCCGCTGGACTCTTTCCAGTAGCTCTTCACCTTTCTTGAACTGGGGAGCCCACAACCGGACAGAGTACTCCAGATGGGGCCTCACTAGGGCAGTGTAGAGGGGAAGGAGAACCTCCCTCGACCTACTGGCTGCACTCCTCCTAATGCATCCCAGGATCCCATTAGCTTTCTTGGCAGCCAGGGCACACTGCTGGCTCATGGTTAACCTGTCATCCACCAGCACTCCCAGTTCCCTCTCCACAGAGCTGCTCTCCAGCAGGTCCACCCCAAGCCTGTACTGATGCATGGGGTTGTTCCTCCCCATGTGCAGGACCCTGCACTTGCCCTTGTTGAACCTCATCAGGTTCCTCTCTGCCCAACTTTCCAGCCTGTCCAGGTCATGCTGAATGGCCGCACAGCCTTCCGGTGTATCTACCACACCTCCCAGTTTTGTGTCGTCAGCAAACTTGCTGAGGGTACATTCTAATTCTTCAGCCAGGTCATCGATGAAGAAGCACCAGGTTGCTCAAAGCCCCATCCAACCTGGCCTTGAACAATTCTAGGCAAGGGGCACCTACCACCTCTCTGGGCAACCTGTTCTAGTGTTTCACCTCCCTCATTGTAAAAAATTTCTCTTTTATGCCTAGTCTAAATCTACCCTCCCTTAGTGTAAAGCCATTGCCCCTTGTCCTGTCACTCCATGCCTTTGTAAAAAGACCCTTGTCAGCTTTCTTGTAGGCCCCTTCAGATACTGGAAGGCTGCAATAAGGTCTCCCCAGAACCTTCCCTTCTCCAGGCTGAACACCCCCAACTCTCTCAGCCTTTCCTCATAGGAGAGGTGTTCCACCCTCTGATCACTTGTGTCTCTCCTCTGGACCTGCTCTAACAGGTCCATGTCTTTCCTGTGCTGAGGGCTCCAGAGCTGAACACATTTAAGCTTGCATAGAATCAGTGACATCATTGAACTCATCAAGCTACAGAAAAACTGGCTTTATAAACAAGAACACAGACTTGCACTGTATTTTACAGTGCATTTTTTTCAGATGCAGCCATAGTTTATCACACTTATACAATAAAGCAACTATTTGGTAACGTTCTCATCTGGTAATTACTTCTCATACATCTGTCTTCACGTGCATAAATTTAGAGTAGTGCTGTCTGATGAGTGAGCCAGGGTACAGTTTTTGCCTACCAGGACTGATACATAGGTTTTTTCTACATTTCTAGAGCAAGGTCATATTCTGTCATATATTCTGGTACTTCTCAAAGTACTTCTTAGTATAGACTCAGAAAATACTTTTTTATTTCTGTAAGCCTGTTTTGCTTGGAAATTGGTTTTCTTTTTCATGACAGTGAAGAACCAACTCTGATATCAATAGATGATTTATTTTCTTATTGTAGCACCCAGGGGAAAGAGCACTACGTCTCCAAATACTCTCTTTGCTGTTTCATCAGACCAGTGATTCCCTATCTGCACGACACAAATGACAAGTAAAACATGAAACACCCCTATATATTCTAGACATGATTTTACAAGTCACAGAGGGAATCCTACAGTTCTTCCTCAAGCAAGAGAATAAAGCAGAGGCTGTATCTGTGCACAGATATCTCATACCAAAACATGAAAGCATCTGATCAGAAGGAAAAAAAAAGAACCCTATGAAGCTGCACAAATGAGCAAAATAGAAAGAGTTCTACACTGAGGTGAGCACACCCACATACTCCTGGCACAAAAGCGTAGTAGCTAACTGCTCTGTTACAGGGACATGTGAGCTGCAGAGCAAGTATTGCTTATTTTAATTGTCAGGAGTGCCACTTTTCAACTAGCAAACTTCTGAAGTATGGAAGGCTTTTAGGACTATCAGGATCAACACTTAATATTATACTGAAAATAAAAAATAATAATACAGTTTGGTTACATAAAATGGAACCAGTAGGAACTCAGCAGAACTGGATTTATATGCTTCATAGAGCTGCTATTAGCAAGATACCTTTCTTTGGAGTTAAGTGATATTTCCAAGTGGCCTACATTGCAGTAATAAGCAGCATGGTAAGCTTGTATTTGCTCTACCCTGTCACGTGCACGCTCTTTTGTCATCAGATATCATGTGGGAATCCAGGACTAATCTCAAACATCTCTAGGTTGTGGTACTTTTGGACAAAGGGTGAGTGAACCCTTTTAATAATGGGAATTAACATCAGTCCTGCTATGCTTTCCCTCTGCTTGCCTCAGGATACAAGCATCATCTCCTGTTCCTTGGATCCAGAGAAATCATCTCCCACACTAGAGCGTGCAGCCTTGTGTCATGTGGAAAGAAGCCATCAGGAAGAGCAAGATTACAAACCAGCATAAGGGCAGGAAAGAAAAGCTTAAGCAGAGTGTATCCCTCCAAACTGGAACCTGGCCAGCTCCCAGGAGTTATTATTTCCATCCTTGAAAAAATTAACTGCCGTGGGACCCAGAACAACAGTAACTGGTCACCGCGTTGCTCTTGTATCCCATCAGAAGGCTAATCCTTCAAACAGTGCTGAGTACCTGGATAGCGGGGCGTAAATTCAATATTGACAGAGGGAAGCTTGCCACCTACTGAATCACCACCTGAGTCACCCCATAGCTGAACCACATACTAGAGAGCTGGAAGTGTGCACTGCCATGCTGGAAACCATCGGTGACGATGCCACACCAAGGTCTGAGGCAGAGGAACTTCACAGGTTGCAGGATTTCTGTCTTGTGGTTCCTTGGCACAGGAAACACAAAGTGTACACAACAGGCTATAAAATCCCCTTTTAGTATAAACCACAGAGCTTGACGTGCATGAGGCTTGAGAAAATAGTTTCCATTTTCTGTAATAGTGATAGTGTATACAGCTTCTACCTGTAAATGTAAAATACAAACTTGGATTATCTAAACATCCGCCTGCAAGCCTCTCACAGCTGCAAAACCCCTGAAGGAGCTGAAGGAAGAAACATGGCAACGGTTAGCGCTACATTTGAACCACTGGAAAAATAATGACTGATCCTTATTAAAAACTGAAAACTATTTGAGAAGTTTTTTCCAGACCATTGAAAATGTTAAGTTGGTGGTGAGTCTTGAGCTCATGTCAGTTCGCTTTCTTTTGCTGCTGCTTTCGTTACTGTTGCATGAATCCAACCGTTGTTACTTGAAGATTTGCTGCAGATGTTTGCAGAAGGAGTTTTAGTCAACCTGTGCCAGTTAACCTGGTGCCTGCTCGCAGGCTGTCCGCAGGAACGCCAATGGAAGCACACAGTAATAGGTTGGATAAAATGCAGCCAGGGTTTGCTTTTCCTTTACATATGTAAAACCACAGTACAGTATTGTTAAGTGAGAATCCTAGTTTCAATGCTCCGTGTTTCACCATTCGTTTACTGCTTTATTCCTCTGCCATTAATTGCCAACGAGCTTCATCCTTCCCAATGTACAGTGATAAAAGCATTCACACCACCGGCTTCTGCAGGATTGCTCCCTCTCTAGCATCAGTAGCTCTGCCTGATGTAAAATCGGTGAAAAACATGTCTGCCTGGGGCAGGGCAGTGCGGAGCAGGCGCTCTTGGCACGGTGAAGCTCCCATTTTGGCTAACGGGCTTGGTCCTTGCCACTCCAGTGACACTTGCGAAGCAGAGCCTGTTAGGGGCTGCGGGCTGCAGCTGCAGTTACACAGGGTACGGTGATACCAAGTGGCGGGAGTTCAGTGTCCAGCGCATCTGCAGAGGGGACGTGCTGCAAGGAAGGGGACGGGGCAGGGTGTCCCTTCGGGAAGGGTGGCAGGTTGCCGCCACCCCAGACCAGAGATGGCTGAGGCAGCCCAGCACGAAGACAAGACCCAGGCCTGGCTTTTGTGAACTGGTTAGACAGGCAGGCTTTTATTTGCATGAAAATAGACTTTAGGAAGCCATTAAAATGTAACAAAAAAGTATTTAATGCCCTAGGGTGCACTGAGCTTATATCAACCTCCTTATTAGACCTTTCTTTTCTCTTTTTTTTCTTCTCCTCCCCTCCCTTGGCATGGCTTTGCTGCACAAACAGCCCATATGGAAAACAGCGCAGCCTGGAAACACCTAGCTCTCTCCGTCCTCTTTCACTTTTGGCTTTCGCAGCTGCTGTTTTCTCAGTGTTGTCTTGGGGCAGTTTCCTGTTGCCATAGCTGATAGCCTGCCAGCGCCTGCCTGGGCCTTTCAAGTGTCAACACCGCGAAGTTCGCTGCGCTGGCCAAACGCTTGTTAATGAGATATAGCAGCTGGGTAGGGGTGAACCACTGAGATGTATAAAGGCACGCCGCTGGTGCAGGAAGCGATGCCTTTTGAGTCTTTTCAGTGCTCTGAAAGCATTCAAATCAAAGAGGGTATGTTGTATTCATTAATAAACCGAAGTTCCCATGCAACTGTGTTAAAGCCAGTAGTTTAACTTTGCAATGGACAGGTGAATTTTTCAACAGTGTTTTACGCTGGAAGACAAAAGGCAAGAAAACAAGAGTTTATGTACTGCCAAAGGCATTGCTTCCCTATCTAGCAGCCAGACAGAATTGTTAAACTGAACTAGGTATTTGCGATTTCCTGACAATAAAAGCTTCTTTTTTCCTTCATTTTTTATGCTTCAAAGCTCACAGCAGCCTGCTTGATCTCTGTCTCTCACACTCTTGTTAGACTCTTTCTACATTTTTTGTAAATCATGATTAAAAACTAGAATGAAAAAAAGAAACTATGAAAAAAAAAAAGACAACTTCTTGAAAAAAAAGCCAAAGAACTTATAGACAGGATTAATGACCAAAGCTGCTTTCATTCAACTGGAGCAGTCCATGTGATCTGTAGTCTGCATCTGTTTTGCTATAGCAGAACATAGGAGTGCCCAACAGCTGGGCAAAACAGGCAGAAAGCAAAAACAAAAGAAACTAGCATACTGTGCAAAGTTTTAAAGGCAAAGTGAGCCAAAGAGCATCTTGAAAGCTTTTCCAGCATTTATTTTTAATTGGGTTGGGACTTTTATTCTTTTCTTCTCTCTTTTTTTT
>Ga0065711_1006346_pt1 | contig 26352 bp, 20 predicted proteins | sample Hoacrofraction12_FD_59098 | JGI IMG/M metagenome (GOLD analysis project Ga0065711, IMG submission 59098) | Hoatzin crop microbial communities from Cojedes, Venezuela - Epithelial fraction 12 v2 (version 2) | ecosystem: Host-associated > Birds > Digestive system > Esophagus > Crop | place... | reverse complement strand
GGCTGAACAAGCCCAGCTCCCTCAGCCTCTCCTCGTAGGGGAGATGTTCCAGTCCCCTCATCATCCTTGTAGCCCTCTGCTGGACTCTCTCCAGTAGCTCTTCATCTTCAGCTTTCTTGGGCCATTCTTCTCACCATGGCCTAACCCCACAGGACTTTTGCAAACAGATCCTTGAAGAGGCCTGTCATGGTTTAACACCAGCTGTCAATTAAACACCACACAGTTGTTTACTCACTCCCTTGCAGCAGGATGGGGCAGAGAATCAGAAGAGTAAAAGTTCGAAAACTTGTGGTTTGAGATAAAGACAGCTTAATAGGTCAAGCAAAAGCCGCACATGCAAGCAAAGCACAATAAGGAACTCATTCACTACTTCCCTTCAACCATCTCCAAGAAAGCAGGGCTCCACCATGTGTAACGGTGACCTGGGAAGCCGAATGCCGTAACTCCAAACATTCCCCATTCCTTCTTCTTCACCGAGCTTTATATTGTTGGGCATGATGTCATATTGTGTGGAATATCCCTTTGGTCAGCGGGGGTCAGCTGTCCCAGCTGCCTCCCCTCCCAACTTCTTGTGCACTCCCAGCCTACTCGCTGGTGGTGTGATGGGTAGAAAAGGCCTTGACTCTGTGCAAACATTGCTCAACACTGAAGAAAACACCTCTGTATTATCAACTCTGTGTTTTCAGCACAAATCCAAAACAGAGCCCCATACTAGTTACTATCAAGAAAATTAACTCTATCCTAGCCAAAACCAGCACAAGGCCAAAGCCTGCTTTCCTGAAATCCAGGATTGTACTCTCGTGTTTTGCCCTTCTCCCTCCCTTCCTTCAGGATCCTGAACTCCACCATCTCATGCTTACTGCTTTGATCCTCCCATCTCCAACAAGTCACTCCCTGTTTTTAAGTACAAAGTCCAGCAGAGCACCTCTCCTCATTGACTCCTCTATCACTCGGAGGAGGAAGTCATCATCAATGCTCTCCAGAAACCTCTGGAACTGTTTATGCCCTGCTGTGTTGTCCCTCCAGCAGTTATCAGGGTGGTTGAAGGCCCTCGTGAGATCCAGGGCTTGCAAATGTGAGGATGCTTCTAGCTGTCTGAAGAGGACCTCATCCTCCTGTCCACTTCCTGTTCAGGCAGCCTATAGCAGACACCCACTACAAAGTCCGCCGTACTAGTCTGCTCTTTAATCTTTACCCAGAAGCTCTCAGTTAGCTCCTCGTTCATCACCAGGCAGACCTCCGTGCCCTCCAACTGCTCTGTGACATAAAGGGCAACTCCTCCTCCTCATCTTCCCAGTCTGTCCTTCCTAAAGATCCTGTAGCCCTTCATTGCTGTCATTTATAGGTAGGTTAAATTTTTCAGATCTCACAGGGTTTCTGCCAGCATCATTACCAACTGCAGATCTCAGTACATCTCTTATTGTAGTAGGAATGTTTTCTTATTTACCACACAGAATGCAGAGGGTGGGATTGTATATCTGACTGACCCCCTCCTGCCAAAGGACAACCAGACTAAATGAGTGGATCAGTCTCTCGAAGAACTCTTACGCTATTCTGATCAATTCAGGGTCAGGATATCCACCACTACAGAGTAATGCATCAGGCTTGTTTTCTAAATGTTAGGATGGTGCATTACAGCAAAGGTGAATCCAGAGAAAAAGGAAGAACCATCCAAATTTGGGACCGATTCCAAGACTCCATAGAAGGTGGATATAAAAGTTTATTCTGATTCATGAATACCTAGGCTAGAAAACACATGTCTCCTAGATGATAGTTCCATTGATGAAGGGTATGTTTGATAACCAGAAGTTTCTTAAGGTTGATCTAAAAATTCTGCTGTTATTTTGGAAGCTTACAGGATTTCAACGCACATAGTCCAAGTTCATTTTGGGGCACCTAATGTTGCAATGGAGTGATACAACTCTGATCATGTGGCTGAATGCATCAATCTCAGCAGTGAAAGGTTTTGCAGTGCCCGTACAGATGGTGATGTAAGCACCTGTTTGAACTGATCAAAGGCAGACTGGACTTCCTGCCTCGGAACAAACCTGACTTTTTTAGGCATAAGCAGGATTATCAGGAACTCACTCTGATCAAATATCCACAAAAAATAGCAAAGGTTATCCCTAAAGATGTCACTGTCTAGGCAGAGAAACATAGCTTAGTTAAACTACACTTGTGGGCAAGACTGGACACTCAGAACATCCATCAGGCACGTACAGTTCCAAAAGCTGTCGGACTCTGTTGCAAGGTTGAAGCGTCCCAGTGGGATCTTGAACTTACAGACATTGAGTCAAAAGGGACCTCGGGCAGTTATCTGCTCCATCTTCCTGCTCAAATCTGCCCTAATTTACAGGCAAAATCAGGTTGCTTGGAGCCTTATCTTCCTTATAAGTTATAAATAACTTATATTTATATTTATAATAACTTATAAGTTATAAATAACTTTCATTGTGAAGCCAATGAAAAGGCAAGCTGTCTTCTTTTCAAAGCCATTTACTAAGTCTTGGTGTTTTTTCAGGGAGCAAGATTCTGAAGTTTCTTGGTAATTTTTTTATGTCATCAGCTCTAGGTTTACTAAACGTGACTGGTGACAGAAAAATTGGTTGCATTGTACCTGGCAGGTCTTCTAAGAGATATCCAGTGTCATAGGGAAACACATCTTCTTGACAAAATGGAACTGCTTGGTCATGTGGTGATCTTGGATGAGAAGTCAGAAGGGATGTTTTCCAAAATAACTGGGTCAGAGTTGAAGATGTTGCACTAACTGCCTGAGAGAGATCAGGAGGCTGCTTCAGTAGGACAGAAACTTGCCACCCTGAATATCCTTGAAGTTACCATTAGCACCAGAGCTGACCACCTAGTGAAGCTGAGATCAGATGGGACTCCAGCTGGATGTCAGGGTGAAGTTTACCTTGCAGGAGGAGACAGTTCAGAACAAGTTGTGCAATTGGAAAGGATATTTACTAAAAAAGTAGGTAGTCCGATCAGCTCTTTACCAGACTTGGCACTAGAATTTCCACACTGTTTCTGGCTGGGAAACAGTAGAAAAATGTCCCAGTGCAAACAAATCCCAGTCTGTCACCAGCACACTTTCTGTCCAGCAGACGTACATGTTCATGTTGCATCAGCTGGCACTGGGTTGATTGCAAGCTCTGCATCTGCAGCTGGCTTGACTTGGACAAAGTATATTTGATCATGAAGAAGAGACTGCTCTTCTTGTTGACTTGTGAAGAGGTGGCATCAACCTCCCACCTTTATTTCTTGATATATCTGCCTTAATATTTAATGAACTGCATGACGTAGCCCCGTTCTTACCCCATTCTTGGAGATGATCGGTCTAGATGTTAAAAACACTGCTCAGCAATGTACATACTTCATTAACATAGGCCTTAGACTCTGCCCTGAATCCACCAATGCTAAAGATGTGTGACAAGGGTGTTTTATAACAAAGAAGTCCAATTTCAGCAGAGAGGTGGCTGTGTGTTCACCCTTCACTGTGACCACAGTTTCTCCCTAATATGTGTTTTCCAAGAAACTAACAAAAAAACCCATGGTGAATCTTTCCTGCTTACGAGGTGCTAAGTTTTGGCTCTGGAGCTGGGCCACTGGTGCTTAACTGGGGACGGCTGCACAACTGCAGTGCAAGTAAACTGTCCTGAGAGGATGCAGTGGAGAAGACTGCAGTGATTGCATTGTGATACAGAAGAAGTGTTAGAGCTAATCCATTGCCATCTGTCTTTATTTTGCTAACCCGTTCAGTTGGACTTCACATACATGCGTTCACAGCAGATGAGCTGGGAGAGCCATGGCATGGCAGCTCTTGGATTACTGGCATGAAAAGAATCCTTTTGTTCATGAGCCAGGAAGATTAGCTGCTGCCACGTCTGTGTCTGGTTTGTAGGACAAGAAAGAGAAGATGCAGCTCTCTTGCTGCCTTGGCCACTGCTTTGTGGCATCAGCTCTTTTCTCACCTCCCTCTTGCTTTATCCTTCCTCTGCTCCTTCCTTTCTGCTCTCTCCTCATCTTGAGATTTCGCTGTGTTTTCCATCTGCTTCTCTCCTCTCTTGGCATCTTCTCCGCTTCTGCTTGAGTGCACACAATATCCCTGCTCCTCTTCCCTGAGTTCAGGCGGGCAACAGAAAGGTTCAGAGCAGTGTAGCTCCTCTCCACCGAGGTGCTTTACCTGCGGCCCCTGCTGCGAGAAAAATTGGCTAGCACCACCTGATCCTAGGCAATTTTGTTCACAGCGGGTGTTAGGGATAAAGCACTTCAGTGCAAGGCGGCTGCGTTATTCTTAATTGTGGAGCTGCTGGTGCCAGTTGGGTGAGTGGCTGTTCGTCGGGCTGCCTTCAGGAGAGTGGAGCTGGGGAGGGAGGAGGGATGGTCCATCTAGTCCTCACGGCCATGCACCACTGAAGTCTGTGGAGTGATGTGACCCATTTAGCAGTTCTCCAGACAACTTCAGGCATGTCATGACCCGCAGTTTGAGAACCACTTCTCTCAGCAGATGTAAAAGCTCTCTGCATCCTTTAATTTCAAGAGTACCATGCTGGAAGGAGATGCCCTTTGCATGTCCTTTCTGCTGTACCTGCAGACTCTCTGCAACATCACCTATGCAGAGCATGATGGATACCCAGCCCTTACTGGTTTAAGGGTAGGGGTACAGCCCCCAGCTCCAGTGCAGCATTGCACATCTGCCTCCTGCGTGTCAGACAGCAGCTGCAGGCTCATTGGTGGTGGTCCTGCCTCTGTCGTGCATACCTAGGCTTTGTCATTTTGGGTCCCAGCAGGACCTCCAGGTCCAGCAGAGATCAGAGCTGACTCCTGCTAAGATCTCCCAGGAAGAGGACAAAGCGTGGAAGTGTGGTAGGGAAGGGAAAAGGAAGATGGGAAGAGTTCCTGTTCCTCCGTTGCCCTGTCCCAGCTGCAGAGCAGGGCATACAACTTCAGCTATGGCTGCACTGCCCTTCTCTGGGCTCTGAGAGGGCTGGCACAATGTGCACCTCACAGCCAGGCTTGCTCTGGGCAGATTGACCTCAGGACTGCACTCCCAGGCAGATGCTGGGTAGTGGGACGCTTTTTCACAAGCTTTCAGGGCAATGCAGCCTCGTACCAGCCAGGATGGCTTTCGGAAACGGCTGGGGACACTCACAACCTGCTTGGTGGCATGCAAGAGTCCCAGACATACTCTCATAATATCCATAACTCTGCCCTATACACTGCAGTTATCAGCATATGTGCCACAGCCAGCATTCCCAAATGCAGTACACTGCTGCACATGGAGTGACTTCTGCATAGGGCTTGGAGGTAAGGAAAGTCATTTGATTGCTTCAGGTGTTGTCACAACCCTCACTAACAGAGGTTAAAACTCACTCAAGTGAAAAAATTCCCCAGAAACAGGTCTCTCAGTAGTGCCTGAGACAGGTGCTGAGGATGAGAGTGATGGTGTGCCTCCAGGAGCCAAGCTGCTCTCTGCCGCTCCAGATACTCAGTCCTCCTCCAGCATCCTTCATACTACCTCTGACTTTCAATCCACATTCGTGAAAAAAACTTCATATTCTCCCTGACTAGGGAAGGTTTTGGGTCATATACAGATGGATGGAAGGAAATTAATTTTCTGCTTGGGCACTGAATCATCCTAGGAGAAGACATAATCTCACACTTCAGCTCGCTGGACCATGCAGGCCTGTTGAATTTCCTCGTGTGACACTGCAGGGGGCTGTTTGGGCCCTTCGCAATCAAATAAGAGCCAGAGATACATAAAAGATGATAAATTAGAATCTCTGCTCCCTTGCAGGGTGAAAAAGACCCCATTGACAAGAACACAGCCAGAATTTGACCCCCATGGTTTTTAGAGCCGGTCAGTAATTTGGGGGTTCCAGTGCCTCCAAAGTGCAGCACATTCATCAACATGAGGGTGCCCAGCCCCTCATGCTGGTCAAGAGTTTTAGGGTGCTATAAACCAGGTACCTACAATCACCAACACTTTGTGAAATGTAGACTAGAAATGCATGAGGCCTCCACTGTTGCTTTGTGCCTTCTCCTGGGAGCCAAGGGGGGATCTTACTGCTTGTGCATCACATCCCTGTGTTGGCTTGACAACTGAACAGTCAGGGTCCTTCCTGCTCCCCACAATGGAGCTGAGCATCCCCCACCATGGGATCCTCTGCAGCCAGGTGAACCAATGCTGCCTGCAGCTTTCCACTTCAAAATATCCTTGCAAGTGAACCTCCTGCAACAGCGGTTGCCTTCCTAGCCCCCACCTGCTCCCTGAGGCTTTTTGTGCAGCATTTTGTGTGGTCATGGGTCCAGTCCTGGCCCCACGCCTCTCTGCCCTCCCAAGGGCTTAGTCCCTGCATGGCAGCAGGAGAGGACCCACAGCATGGGGAATGTGCCTCTTCCACATGTTCAATCAAGGGCGTCTGCTACAGGGAGTGCCTAGGGCCGGACGGCAGACAAAGCACTGGGCAGAGGCTGTGGTGTGCAGAGTGGCTGGGGCGAGGGCATGGCTGGCAGGCGGTGTCTGTGTCAGAGCAGCCGCTGCAACACAGTGGGGCCTGCCAGGTGTTTGGTTCCCGTGTGCAGGAGGCAAGACGTGCCGGCTCATCGCTTCACATGCTGGCTGGGGCTGGCGATAGCCCCGCCAGCACCCCTTGATCAGATGGGAGCTGAAGGGCTGCCTGGCTCTCCGTGACTCAGCAATAATGCTTTGGGTAGTTAACATTTCATTATCATTTTTAAAGGCTAAGTGGCTTTTACCACCTGAGAAGTATATTAATGGCCCCCGTAAAACACTCCCCTGAGTGCCCTAATGCTTCTGTTATATCGATTCATTTCCCCCCTCCCCCTTTCCTTCTTTCTTTTATAAAATATTTTTTCTCTCTCCCTGCATGTATTCCCCCATTATGAAAAATACACACTCATTTATACGGTGCAGACAGGGGGAATAATGCCGTTCTCCAACTAATAACACTGCTGCTTCCTCCCCTCCTCACTTGCTCATTACTCCCCACAGCAGAGAGACAAGAGGCAGATGGTGACAGTCCTTCCCAGCCCCCGCAGATGATCAGCTTATGCGCTGGAGCACAAGGGGTTTTCTTGGGGCTTGGGGGTAGTTTCCTTCAGCCTCTGGAAACCTCCTTTCCCTTGGGTTGCGCTGCTGCCTGCATCTTGTCCCCCATGCAGAGCCTGTGTCCCAGGACAGGGACATTGTGTGAAGGTCCCTTAGCATCCATCTCAAACCCTACACAAGTGATCAAGGAGGGAGCGGTTTGGTAGTGGGTTTTAGGGCTAAGATGATGGCCCAGAGCTGCAGTGAAAGAAATAACTGAAGTAAGAGTTTCGGTCATTTGCCAGGGCAGGTCTCAGCAGAGGGATGTAAAGGTGGTGTTTGATTGGAATCTGCTCTTCCTGGCACCCTGCTTACGGCTCAGAAGGACATCGCGCCATGTGGCACCCGGTCATGGTCAATCCCAGAGAGCACTCGCGTCTCCTTCGCCCCAGGCAGCATGTTCCCAGTGCCAGCAGCTCTGCAGCCAGCACACGGGTCTCCTGCACCAGTGCTTTTCTCCTCTGCCCCTTTGCACTTACTGCCCTCTTGCGAAAGGTCAGTGCTGCTAGGCAGCAGACTGCTCCATCCTGTTCTGTACACGGGTCACAGGCCCAGGAGAAGCTGCGTCACAAATGCCATCTTCCCCTGGCCTCTCTTCTCCTGGTACTCCAAGCAAAGTCTACACCTCCTTTTCTTAAATCTCTTACAGATCAGGGACAAATTAATAGTATAATTTATACTCATTAATGATCAGTATTTCAAAGCCTTCTGTAGACTCCAAGAAGCTGCCCAGCATACTCACCACAAAGGTGTCCATTTGTCTCTCTCCGCATCAACACACAGTAAAAGAGCTACCTCTCCCTCCACAGCATCTCTCTCACTGCCTCAGTGTTAATTTGTTTAACAGGGTGGGCTTTTCGCTTTTGCCTCAGGATGAAGCATCACAACAGAGAGCTGGAGGCATCCTCCGCCTCAGGAACAAGTTTCTAGCAGCCAGGTCTCTGCCTGCTATGCCCAGTCCATCTACCCTTCCTCATGGACTGGCTGCAGCCCCTTTGATTCTGCAAGGGAGTTGGCAAAGTGACAGGGCTGGCTTCTATGCTTCTCACACTCTGCTGCACAGATACTCAAGGCCAACTGACCCCCAGGATCACCCGCCACCTACCCTGCAGGGGGTCTGTCTCACAGCCCTTCTGCTCTCTGAGCTCTGCGTGCCCCACTCCTGCTTCCCAGCCCTGCTTCTTCTTCCACCAGCTGATGATCTGCTCAGGCTTGAAGGTCTCCAGGGTAGGACTAGCAGTAATGCCCATTCCCATGCCCATCTTTGCTTTGCCTCACTGTTTCTCCCAGCTGTAGTGGGACATGAGGCAGCCATAGAAAAGGTCTCAGAAAGGCTTTGGGGGTGCTGGGGATACATCTTTGTACTGCCCCTGAAAAATGAGGGGACAGTTTTTTTCAGGGGACTCTTGCAGCAGAGTTCAATTCACTTGGTGCAGGCTGGTTGCAGGCAACAGAAGGCAGCTCATGATACCCACACACATACAGCCTCTGTAAATCCAGATCAAACATGTGGTATTTCCACAGATTAAGCTAACTTCTCCAGAGACCCAGTCCCTCTTGCATGAATGCTTACTGTTAAAAAGGTGAACGTTTGTCTTGAACGCAACTTGACCAACCCTGTCTTGAACCGTCCAGGGTGCAGGGACCTTCTGAGTGGGGGCCTCATCCCAACTTTGTGACTTCGGCCTCATGTCCAAGAGTCCAGTAACATCCCACCTTGCTCTGCATGACCTTGGTGAGCCCACATGTTGCTCTACCCTTGCCTTTTCCCAGGCCCTCTCACTGCACCTCTCTCAGAGCAGAAGCAGAAGACGCCATCTTCCACCTGGGTCCTGGGCTGCCTCTGGCATCCTCAATAAATATGAATGGGGGAGCTTGTCTCCTTCATTCATACTTCAGTGGGCACTGTAACAGGGGTTCAAGTCTCTGCTCGATGTCAGCTGTGAGAGCAGCTCCAGGCTGGCGTGCACAGACATATATAGGAGGAGGCAGGATGTCTCTCTGCCCCTGAGATCCTCCTCACTCACAAATGCAGACTCCAAATTCCTGGCTACTTCCTGCTGCACAGATCAGGCAGGAGCCTCCAAACCCAGATTCAGTGGCTGCTGCTGCTGGGTCCCATGGCGAAGGACTAGCCACTTCACCAGTGGTACATGTGCTGCTACATGACCTCCTCTGCGCTAATGGACCAAGAGAGCAGATTTGCTGAGTGAGGAGCTATTATTCAAGCTTGATGGCAGCGGGAGGTTGCAAAAAGATGGTGAGAAACATTCCCAGTGGAAGATTCTTGAAAGGTTTGACACATTTGTTACCTGTTGAACTTGAGGGTGGAGAGGGGTTTGGTTTTCTGCAAATGCCAAACATTTTCATGGGTCTGTTTTCTTTATGGAACCACTTCCCAAAATTTATTCCCTTCTCCCCTCCACCCCCCCATTCATCAAAAAGGCATTTTTTGATAAACAAAATGCCAATTTAAAAAGATGGGAAAGCAGAGAGCATCTCTGACAGTGACAGGTCCCAGGCTGGCCCAGACACCAACTGATAATACTCTATTGGTGAAGGTCACAGCTGAAGGATGCTCAACTCTGTTCCAGATCCCCAAAAGACTGCTGAAACATCAAAGAGCCTGTTAATGTCAGTGAAGACTTTGTAGGAGGGGATATGCAGTCACTGATATTACTCACCATCTAAGCCCACCCAGCAAAGGAAACCCCAGCAGACATCTGCGGGGATTTCAAATCTCTTCAGTGCCACAGGCAAGGGCTTTCCCCCCCAAAAGTTTTTCTTCTGCAGCTAGGATCCCCATTTCTGCCAAGTAGACACCAAATGCAGATGGAGAAGCACAGTCCTCCAGGAAGGAACACCCAAACCTGAGGATACATCTACAGGAAGAGAAGATCTGAGAGAAGAGGGCTGACAGGTGGGGTACTCATAGCCTCTCTGCCTCAGAGAAGGCTCACCCCAGAAAAGGGCAGCTCTATAAAACCTCTAGAAGGTCAGCTCTGTGAGACGCTGCAGAATCGGGTAAAACAGAGTTAACTCCAGGTTCTCAGCTCAAGGAAACACCTCTGACACTCACTGTGCTGATGCGCGTTTCTCCACCCCTGATTTTGACTGGGAGTTACAGGAAGAAGTTGAGGCAGCCTTCAGTTAAAGCTGTCTTGAATTTGGCACTGGTGGCACCAAAGCCCAGCATGTAACAGAACACATCAGTCATGTACCTCGTTATTTCCAGTCACAAGACGTGATTTTGCAGAGACAGCCAGGGTGGAACTTGGGATACTTCAAACGCTCTTTTTTTCTGACTGGGGCAGCAGTCACCAAGCCAGATTCCAGTGTGACTTATCACAACGTGCCACCCCAGCTCAGCTCCAGTAACAAGAGCTTCAGACTTTCATTTTTCTTGAAAGTTTCTTGCTATTCTTCTGTTCTCAATGTTTTTATGAAAGATTGGCAGTTCAGTTACACCCACTTAAAGTTAGTTGTTTGGCTATGTAACACTGTACAGCACCAAGAGCCAGTGGTTCCCACTGTCTAGCCATAGATGCTCTGTTCCCAGCATCCTCAGTTTTTCACTGTCCCTAAATCTGGGAAACATACTCCTCCTAGCATTTCTTCTTTGATAGGCAAAGCCTTTGTTCTTTGCTGGCTTTCTAAATGACCTTTCCCTGTCTCATCATGATCCCCCATCTAAACCATGCAGGACAGACAACTTCTTTTCATTGTCTCTAACAATTGTTGATATAAAAAGTATTTCTTATCTCTGACTACATACACCTCCTATTTTCTCATCCAGTTTTTTACTATTTCAAGTGAGCTGCAAAAATTAAAATTAGCAGTGTTTTGTCTCAGTACTTTTCTTCTCTAGAAGGTCAAAAACTGCTTCATGCACTGCCCAGCCCTCTGGGAAGGAAGGCTGTAGGCATCCTTAAGAGCCACTGAACCTTGCTCCAGCCCAGAGGGACTTGGCCCTCCCCTTCTCTCTTCCAGACTTTGACATCCTTTGCATATATATGCTGACCTCGGGCCCTCTGCATGCCAGGCAGGGGTGTGCTCTCCTGTGACTCTCCAGCAGCTCTGGAGGGAGGAGCAGGGAGGAGTTTGTGGGGCAAGAGGCACAGCAGCACAAGAAGAAAGGAAGGAGGGTTTTAGCGTGCTGGCCTGGATGAAGTAGTGACTTTAGCCACTGGATCATCTGAGCCCATCGAGCTCAGTGAAGAAGCCTCAGACCTGACCATCCCATTCAGTTCATCCCAGAGCTTTGGAAGCCAGCCCTACACGCACCAGCAGAGGCACAAGCCATCGAGGAGGACTTCTGTTTAGGCATTGTAAGGAACATAGTAGAGACGTAGTAAGGGCTTTTCATTCCCAAGAGCTGAACCTCCAGTGGTCCATCATGCTCTCCATTTCAGCACCCACAAGTGATTCTCTGACCACCGCCCAGCCTCACCAGCCCCTCTCTCCACCTTGCCTGCTCCCCACTGACTCCCCAAAGCACTAGCCCCTCTCTTCCCTCTGCATGCCCCCTCTCCCACCCAGCTCCTGCTTCTTCCATCACCTCAAGCTCAGTGACATGCTGCTGGAGTGGAGGGGACATGGCTGCTAGGTGGATTTGCAAAATACAGTGAGAGAAGGAAGCTGGCTGAAACTGATGCCCAAGTCTGCAGACTGTCACATTTAGAGCTGCTCTCCTGGAAGTGAGAAAATTTGGTCCCGATAGTAACACTTGGATCGCTGCTTTGCACAGATGTAACTCCTTTCTCCAGCTTCTGTTTTAATATGTGCTTTGCTGCCTATTCCTGGAGATGCAATTCAGTGTACGTCTCCGCATCAGCTTGACTCTGCAGCCAAGGGACTTCCCATTGTTCTCCCAAAAAGTTGGTCAAATTTGGAGACATTCTGCCCCAGGGGGGGCATGCCTGACTCTGGGCATGTCCCACTCAAAAAAAACACAGCCTACAACTATTGCATTTCATGGGAGTGGGAGATTTTGGGACTGAGAGTTGTACACCTTGCCCTCCTTTTCTCTTGCTTTTGCTACCTGGGGCCAGGGGTGCTGGAGTGAGGCGGTTGGAGCAATGCTCTTCAACAGCACGTTGCTGCAGCCATGTGGTGTCCTGGCAGGTGGAGGAGTCTCTGCTGGAGTGGGATAGGCAGTTGTGCCTGTATGGTGGGACCCGGATCACGCTGCGGCTGCAGCACTGAGCTGCCTGGCTTTGGGGCTTTCCGATTCACAGCCCTAATGCAACATTAATGGGTTTTGCTGGCACTGAATATTTATAAACCAGGAGCAAGTTCCTACCCATCTACTGAGAAACTGGGGGTTGTAGAGGAGACAGCAGACACCCAGCCTCTGTCTCACCACAGGGGGCTGGCCAGGACCCTTCCCAGACACAGGGCAGTGGGACCTGCCCTGTTCTGCCCACTTTGGAAGGAGAAGATGCAGACAAGGAGGAACCAGAGCTGAGCTGTCCACAACACCTCTCACTCCCCTTTCAGTCCTACATCTCTGCCTGAATTTGTGGAAAACCACACAAGCTCACACCAATCCTCCTCCCTCTCCTCTGCCGTATTCCCTTCCAACAACCCTGTGCTACCGTACCCCTTCCTGAAGCCTGACTCTCTTGAGCGGGGTCTCTTGTCCCCATCCTCTGCTCCCCTCAGCATACCTTCTCTTTGCCATGTCGCAGACCAGATCTTGCTCTCCCCTGCTCTCCTTGCCTCATTTGCAACTATTTCCCAGGGTTTCTTCCCCTCTTCCTGTACATCCCACATCCTGGAGATGCTACTAGGACCCAGTGGCCACTTGGCCACATCCCACCTCCCACCACATCCCCACAGCATCCTGCAGCGCCAGGCAAGCCACACAAACCATCAGTGCACACGGGTGGCACATCACTCCAGAGGACTGTGTCCACCAGGATGGTAAGTAAACCCCGCAGAGACCCTCTCCCAGGCCCCACAGGCTCTGTTTCATGCTGCTGTGCATAGCGGCCTGCTCTGACTGCTCCAGATAAGCCTTTTTCAGGAGGAAAACCACATGGAAAAAATGTTCATTTTCCCTTTTTACCCAGTTTCGAAGGGGTGCTCTGGTTATTGCTTGGCTCGTGAAATCTTTTGTTCGGAGACAGAATGAAAAGTCATCCTGCTACGGCTATCTGGCCATCCAGAGGTATATGCCAGCCCCCAGGGTATGTCTCTTTTGGGGTGCAGGCACTTTCTGTCCCACCCAGCCACCTTGGATCACTCTTTCTGGTGAAGAGCAGGTGGAAATCCCTCCTCCGGGGTGGGCAGAAAGCTTAGGATGCTCAAACCCACCTGGGTCAATGCTGAGGCAAGAAACAGGGCTGAGCTCTGCTCCAGCTTCCCTCACCTCGCACTGGGTGCTGCAGCTGAGGTGGCTTGAGGGGGGGTCCTGGGGGCCAGGCACACCCCCTCCTCTGCATCCGCACCGCCCAGGGATCACCCAGTGGCCCGGGCCACCTCTTGCCTATCTTGTTTAAACCGTCAGCTGCAGCAATAAAAGCACCTCCCCTCCCCAGCTCTACATTAAAAGAGCCGGACCTAAAATTAATTTAGCCCTGCTCTTTGTTGTGGACAATACAGAGGGGATATTGTGTGTGGGGAGAGAAAGGCTTTTTGTTTGGGTGAGGAGACAGCAGCGGTCTGTTCTTGCGGACATCTGAAAACAAGGCTGGGAAGAGCGGCCCTTTAAGTTCGGCTGAAGCAAAAACACACAGCCCCATCTCACAATTAAACACAGTATCAAACCGAGAAAGGATCAATTGAGCCTAAAACAGAAAGCTCCCCATGTGACAGATTCCAGAAAGTACGTGATACACCATGCCCAGGGCTAGTACATGCCTGCTGTGTTTCCCAGTACATGATTAATTTGACTCAGGGCAGGAGGCTGCAGGCAAGGGATCTGCAGCACACACTGAAAAGTTTTAACACTTTGAAGACTGGAAGCGTGGCTGAGCGCCAGAGACAAAGGCAGGGCGGCGCGTCTGCAGGCAGGCTGCGAGAAGGCACGGGCTGGCTGGACAGGCAGCCTGGTTACTCTTATTTTCTGTTCATCGCCAGAAAAGGGTATTTCCCACTCGAGACCAAGCACCAGGCTTGCATCCCGACATCGAGCATCCCTGGCCCTGTCGCTCCCTGCAGGGAGCTGCTCCCCACGGCCGCACTCCCAGAGAAGGTCTGGGGGCTGGGGGGCTCGGGGTGCATAGGGCAGTCCCTGGGCTGCAGCCTCCTCTCTTGGGGCAGGCGGCAGGGACCGCTTGGGGGGACGTCTGCTTCCCTTGCCCAGCCTTACAGGTGACCTTGGAGACGCGCAGATTGGAAACAATTAATATATTAGTCCCTTAATGGCTGGAGAGCAGGGAGGAAGGCAGCGGGCACTTTCCCCGGGAGGCAAGGGGTGGCGCTGCGACACCAGCGGAGCGGCCTGTCCTGGTGGGGTGCGGGCTGGGGACATGGGGACATCCGCCCTCCGCGGGATGGCCTCGGGGGGACACAGCTTTCCTAAAGGCAGGATGCCATCTCGGCCAAACGGTTCGGGCAGGGGACTGTGGCCTCTCCCCCCGCTGCCCAGCCGTGGGGGATGCAGCCCTTCCAACAGCAGGACATCGCCCTGGCTGAGGGATGCAGGCTGGGGACATGGGGGTGGCATCCTCAGAGCTGGGACCCCTGTCCCTCACTGCCCAGCCGTGGAGGACGCAGCCCTCCCTCAGGCAGAGCTCACTGCCCTGGCTGAGCCCATGCCACCAGCCCTGCACCCCTCACTGTGAGGGTCATCCCCGCCGCCAGCCCCCAGGCTGCCATCCCCAGGGCAATGCAGAGCCTGCAGAGGCCACAGCTGTGGGACCAGCATGCAACCGTGGTGCTGACAGAGCTGCGGCTGTGCAAGTCACCCCTGACAGCAAACCGAGCCCTGGCTGCAGCTGCAGTCTCCGGGTTGGCTGAAGACAGGACCCAGCAGCTCTGATGCTTGCTGCCAGCCTCTTTGCCCCGGCCTAGGAATGATGCTGGCTTGAAAGCCCCTGGGACCGATACTCCCCAACCTCAACCCCAGCTCTGGACCCTGTATGCTGCTGCAGAGGTGCTGCAGCCTGTCGCAGGGAGCAAGCCCCAAGCCACAGTTTGTGGCAGGAGGAGCCCAGAGACCACTTGTCCCTGGGGGAATGTGTGGCATCCTAGGGCTGCTCTGTTCCCTGCCAAGCTGAGCCCCAAACCTGCGCTACTTTTCCCAGAATATCTTTGTCAACAGGGCAGATCAGGCTGTCATAGGAAGGAACCAGACCCACAAGCTACTGGGGAAGGACCCCCACAGATGTTTGGCACCATCCCCTCTTCATGCAACTCTCCCGGGTCACACTAACATGGTTGCGCCGTTCACATGCAGGATGCCAAGCAGGACAGAGACAGCAAGCAATGGGGTCAGCCTGTCCTTGGGCTCCGCTCCCCCCCATAAAATGCAGACACTCCTGCCTGCCTCACAGAGGGGCTCCGTTCATTATCTGCTGCAAAGTGCTCCGAGATCCTCGGATCAAAGGTGCCGTCACAGCGTCGAGCCTGATTATTATTGATTATCCGTTTCAAGCCAGGTCCCAAACGAAGCCAGCGAGCCCTGAACGCAGAGGAGCCGAGGGAGGGCCCAGCAATCGACTGGCGATTTTTACTGCGGATGACCCGAGCCAGGGAGCAATTTCTGTTCATCCATCAAGGAAGATCCAGGCGTGAGCAAACAGTCAGGTCATGGGCATTCATTTTATTATTAAATCCTAAAGGGGCCGTGGCTCGTGCAGCTGGATGTAAGTGATCTTCGTGTTAAAAAGACGAGCTTTGAATTTAATTTTGCAGCCAGTCTGATAGACCTGGGGATGACTCAGCCAGAAGAACCAGCCAGGCCTTCTCTTCAGGGAGGATCAGACACAGCCAGGGAGAGCCAGCAGCCAGCTCCCAGCACAGCACAGTCCTCTGGTCCCTCCTGGAGCTCTTATTGTCCCCACTTTGCCCTCCTGTCCTCAGTCAGGCCGGCTCCTCCTTGCAATGTGCGCCAGGGCGGCTGCCTCAACCTGTGCTCTCGTAGAGGATTGTGCCTGTGCTGGGGCAGGGTCAGAGCTGTGCTACCCCAACACAAGCGCAGGTGGAGTGAATTGCAACAGTGCTGCGCTGGTGTGAGCCATCCCCAGAGCAGGAGCACATGCTGCGCCGCACACGGCTGTACCACGCAGACTACACCACGCGTGGCTGTATCACACAAATTGTACCACGCACATTGGGCCGTGTGCCCTGGGTCATGGATGGCTGTGCCATGAACACTGCACCACATGCACGGCTCCACGTGTCGGTCTACCATGCATTCTGCACCATGGGCTCAGCACCACACACAGCTGCATCCACGGTCCCCTCTGTACCAGGGAAGGACAGGATCTCTGCCCCGATGCAGCAGGACCAGTGGGGCAGGAGTCAGCAGGGAGGTGCTGCTGGCAGGCGGGATGCTTGTGCCAGTCAGCCATGAGGGAATGTCCCGGAGGGGCTGCAAACGCTGCTGTCGGTCCCAGGACTGTGGGCACAGGGAGCTGAGTCCCCTGTTCCTGCATCCCCAGGAGGCTGCCTGTGAGGAGCGGGGGATGGCACCGTGCAGGCTCAGGGTGTCCTGCACCCTAGGAGCAGAGCGCATCTGCTGCCTGTAAATCCCTGGCGCCCTTCCTCATCCTCCCCCTGCCCCCACAGGACTGGCTCCATTTTCCCCAGCAGGAGCCCAAGGAAAAAAAAAAGGAAAAGAGAGAGGGAGAGAGGGAAAGAGAAGCTAAAAATCTGTCTTCTTTAATTAATGAGGCAAGCCAGCCTGGAGAGCACGTTTGGGATCGCAGGCCCCCAGCCAGTGGCGAGCCGGCAGCCAGGGCCGGTGACATGGAGGAAGAGAGATGGGGGGAGCGTGGGGGGAGACAGGCACGGCTTTTTATACTCTGCTGTTAACTGATCCACGGAGCTTTCCTGGCATCGGTTTCAAAGGTATCCCTTCACTAATCCGCCGGGCTGTTCCAGGATGGCGGTTTTGACCAGCAGGAAGGGGGAAGGGAGGGGGGAGAAACGGTCACAGGCAGACTGCACCTCTTCACAGTCCGCAGGAAAGAAAAGCAGAGGGGAAGAGAAAAAGAGCAGAGGGTGGTGTGGGGCCAGGGAGGGGGGGATGCCGGTGCGCCTGGGCTGGGGAGCTGCAAGCTCGGCATTGCAGCCACCCGGTCTGCGCTGTGGACAGCTTGCTGCAGCGTCCAGAGAGGAAACCAAACGGCACCTTCCAAATATAGCTCCCACTGTGCATCTGCCCATCGAGCGCTGCAGGTATCCCAAACACGTCTTCTCCAGCGAACTCAGCTTAATATAGGCCAACCCCCTCCCTGCTGGCACAGGAGCCGACCTTCCCCAGGGGAAGGGTTGTGCTCCAGGGTGGGTACCACGGGGTGCCCAACCCAAATTCCCTGTGGGGTACACCTCCCGCCCCGCCGCGCCTCATTGCAACAGGGGAAGGCGAGCTTGCAGCCATGCAGTGCATAGGCACACCGAGGTCAGGCGGGAGGAAGGTGGCCCTGGGGCATCTGTCCCTCGGGAAGGCTGTGTGGGTGCCATTTTGCCTGTGCCACGTGAGGGGATGGAGCAGATGCACAGAGAAGCGATGCCTCAGGACCTGGTTACTGGGGGACCAGATTCTGCCTATACATTGTAAGGACTAGGGGACTATTTTGTTTTTAGTTCTTACTGCTCTGTTGTTGTTTTAACTTAAAAATGTGGCCCCGCAGAGAGCCTGGGTAGGTGCCCAGCATGCTGCAGGCTTGGGGGTCTCTCCAGACAGGTCCACCCTGCCCCACTGGCTCCCCAACATCCCAGCATCATTTCCTCAAGTTGTCTTTCAGCCCCATGAGCTAGTGCCCTTCTACCTTTGGCAGCTTCTGGCAGCCCAGGGCAGCCTCTACACATGATGCTGGCCTGACTCTGGCTGTGCCGCAGCTGTCTACCAGCGGACACCAACAACCATGGCCAGTCCCTCCATGGGACAGAGATGAGATTTTGAGCTCAACAAGAAACCCTGTGCAGAGCATTGTTGCAGGCAGCAAGGGTGTTTGGTCATTAATGTCATTTTTCTAATCACAGTCAGACCTAGGCAAAGAGCGACTACCTGGAAAACGCTTCTGGTGCTGGCCCAGGGAGAGGTGCAAGAAGAATTTGCTTATGAGGGTTTTTTCTCATTTTTTTCAAGGGCTGGCAGTTAGAAAGATCAGTCTGTGTGACACAAAGAGAGCTACAATAAGACAGATCTTGCACCACAGCTCTGGTTTCTCTGTCAGGTCAAGGCCAGTTTGCTAAACTTCATGTTCTGGCATTGCATAAGATTTGGGCAAAGTCAGGTAACACCCTCACTCTCGCTGTGTCTCTCTGAAGTAGCTGTATTAGCTCAAAAACCAGATGTAGTCTGCTCTTCAGTACATCTGTCTAAACTAGCATCACAACGGCTACAAAACTCACCTTCAGTATAGGAAAAATGTCTGTCCATCATTCAGTAATATTTTTACAGCTTCTTCCTTCCCCACAAATGCCCTGAAGTTCCAACAGTGTCAGTTTTGCATCATTTTTGAAGGCCTCTCTTTGAGTGAAGGAACAAACTTTTCTGTGTAAACAAAAAAAAAACCCCAAACCCTCTTGCACAACCTAACAAAAATGACACGGTGTCGTTTGGTACTGAGGACTGCTCTGGCTTCCAGAGTGCACTTGGACAGGGCCTTTTCAGTCCCTCCAGACCTGGCCCACTGCTGGGACAGCTCTTCTCCTTGCTGCAGGGAAAGGTGCCGGAGGTCAGTGTAGCCGCATGCACAGTCCCATCTCTTGGGCTGGAGTTTGCTCATCAGTCCCCATATCTGTTGAGAGGAGGAATGGTTTCTCCTATACCCGTCTTTGCCTGGAAGCCCCCAAGGAGGGAGGAGAGCCCTTTTTGCTGCTAATTGCAGCCTCTGATGCTCCCATGCTCCAATGTACTGAGAGAGAAACTGGTGCATGCTCTTGTGCAGAAAGTGCATCAAAGAAGACGGTGGGAAGGCAGCCGGGAAGAGGCCAGTCACCCAATCCGGTTTCACACCAGAGTGCTGTACACATGAAGACTCGGTCCCATGTCAGGGGGGTTTGGACTGCTGCTGCATTTGAACAGGAATGCCACTGCTTGCCCGGTCACGCTGGCAAGCGTGCTCCACTGTTACCCAGTACACAGACCTGACTAACACTGACTGAGTCACATTCCTCCCTGACCTTTGTCCATGGGCTCATTAAAATAATTGATCCCAGCCAGGACAGTCTCACAAGTACCAGAAGCTTTTCACATCACCTGTTTGATAGCTCCTTCCTTCCCCATACTCTGGCCAGACCCAAGTCTTTTTTTGCCAGACCTTCCCTTGCCCTGCATCCTCCCGGGGCTGTGGCGGAGCAAAGCCCCAAGCAGCGTGCCCCAACATCAGCAGAATCAGTTGGCTCAGGGGGGCCTGGGGAAGGTGTCTGGTGGCTGCCCACAGGGAGATCCAGCCAGTTGTTTTGCTGGCTTTATCTCCAGAGTGTTAATTATTGCAGCCCCAGGTGGCATTGTCCCTTACTATTATACGGTTGACCTGTATCTAATCTGTCATCATCTGAAACCCTCTGCCCCGTCCTGGCATCCCTGTTTGCCCAGAAGCCCCCCAGCCTCCACGTGCCCCTTGCTTTATTACTCCTGCACAAACCAAATTGCAGTTTCAGGACAGAATCAAAGAAAAGCTCCTGAATTTTCATCTAGCAAAGACCGGTGGATCTGGAGACGCGGAGGGCAGCAGAATCCCGGCTAGGCAGGAGCTCAGAGTCTGCCCGCGGTGGCAGCGGGTCCCTGCCATCCCGCCCTTCTCACCCCCGGCTGCGAGCGGAGATGTGTCTCCATTCGGGCTGGCTTTTGGGTTGCTCCCCGCTGTGAGAGCAACACAAAGGAGCCCTCCCCGCCGGTGCCCAGGCCAGCAGCATCTCTAGCGCATGACTTGTAACCCGCCGAGCCCGCCGCTGGTCCTTCACACGCCGTGAATGATAACAGGGAGCCGCAGCCCATTGTCCGCCAGCCGTTGCGCCGGTTTGTCAAGTTTGCGGTTGCATTTTAATCCTGACGCCTTTTCAAAGCCCAGCTGCGCATTGTGTGGGCACAGGAATTCTTGACTTGCAAATCCCCCCTAGCATTAAATTCAACCTTCTGGGGCTATGATGATCGTCCGCACATTGAATGGGGGGCGGAGGGGGGAGCTTCTTGCCCCTTGCCATGAATAACAAGCAGATGAGAAGCAGCAGAGGACAGCAGAGAGGCTGGAGGAGCCTGGTGCAGCCAAGGTGACAGTAGTAGTGACTGTGAGGCTGGGCATGGTACTCAGCAATGGGATTTGTAAGAAGACGTTGCCAGCTTGCCGTCCCCCCCTCACCCCTTGCCTGCCATGCTCATTTTGATGCCTAGAGCCGTTGAAAACCGTATGTGATCTCCAGCAAACAAAGTTCAGGCGTCCCTTGGTGTTGGACTGCAGGGCCAGTCCCCAGTGCTGAGCCAGAGAGGGGAAGGTGGAAAGGAAGGTATGGGATGATAGCAAAATCCTGCTCATGCTGCAGTGACAGCCAAGGGTTGGTCTGGGTCATGCAGGCAGATTTTAGCCTTTTCCTGCCTGTCTCCGTCTGTTCCAGGGCTTGGGAAGCCACCCTGCATGCCTGAGGCATAGATGCTGCCCAGACCCTTCTGAAGCAGACACAGAGTAGGACTCTGCCTGTGAGGGTGGGGGTCCAGCCACAATGACCCAGGCAGTCCCGTCCAGTCCTCTGGTTTAATGCAAGCCATCCTCCTGCTCCGAGCAGAGAACAATAGGCAGCCTGTGTGCAAGGAGATGGGCCTGCTGCCCCAGCTCTCCTGCAAGCTGGCTGAACCATCCTCAGACCAGTCGGGCAAGTTTTCAATGCAACCAAGTTGTTTTTTTCATTTAAGGAAAGGCAACCAAAAAAAAAAAACAAAAAAAAAAACAAAAAAAAACCCAACCAAAAAAAAACCCCACACATTTGTCAAAGCTGAAATGTTTCACAGAGCTGTATCGTTCGGGCAGACTTTTGCCAAAAGCTGGGCAGACTTTTGGTGGCAGTCTGCCTGATTTCCTAACCCTTTGCCTAGCAGACAGCCTCAAAAAACAAGTTCCCAGGACACCTCCAGGCTGCCAGGGCTCGCAGCGTCCTGGCCTGTGCTTGCGGGAGGCAGCCGGCAGCCAAACAGCCTTTCCCTGCTCCGGTGGGAGGACACCCACTCCAGGCACCGCTTTGCACAGGACCCCATGCTGCAGGAATCCCACGCCTCGCCCCACATCTCTTGTCTCTTCCATGACGTCTCTTGTCTGCTGGAAGCAGCCCCAGCAACCCTCTGAAGCTGGGGCAGCGCGGGAAGTGTCAACTGACAGCTCTGCTTTGTTTCAGGGGAAAAAAAGAGAAACACAATCCCTTCTCATCTTCTCTGGTGGCCTTGCTTAACTTCTCAGTGCCTCAGTTTGCCAGGTTCTTGGATCGTAAAGCCCTGCAAAATTCTTGGAGATCCTGGCACTTGGGGGAGAAAGGTAAGAATTAAAACAATAACAACAACTGGCTCGCAGACTCCTATACCACCTCCTGGCCCAGCGCTGATCTATCCCCTCCTCTTTGTGCAGTTACATGCGTGTGATCAGTCTGCATGTCCTCACCTCCCAGGATCCGTCTGTGTGCTTTCACTGTCCTGCTTTCCTTTTCTCTGAGGCTCAGGTATGCCACAGCCACCCCTGCTTTGGCCAGGCATCCTTCCTCCACTTTCCTGCCTGCTCTGCTCTGTGCAAGAGCTCAGGCAGACAAGGTGATTGTCTCCAATTCACTCTTTGTCTCCGTGAATTTTCTTCGCTCAGGAACAGCCCCTTTCTCAGGGCACAGACCATAGTCAGCAGAGCCTGGGAGCACGTACCACTCGCTGGGAGTCTGGAAAATGCAGGAATATGAATCCTGCACAAGGAGAAAAAATATTTAGGTTCCCTAGGGCACCAGCCAGAAAGCAAGACCCTGACCCCAGCATTCTGTCCCAGCAAGAAGCTGGCTGCTGTCTGCTGGCCGTGCAGGACTTGGGGGCCTGGAGTGATGGCTGTCCCCTGAACATCGCTCTTGGCTTGACAGAATTCCCTGCACCAGTCGGAGAGAGAATTATCCCCTGTTTGTTTGCCCTGATTTGTTTTTAACAAAACTGTGCTGCTGGCTGTTTATCACTTCATTTTCCTCCAGGAGATGAGGCAAGCGAAGGAGATCAGCCAGAATAAAACATGACCTTTATGGGCTCTGCTGTGGGCTTGGACTTTCCACCTACCGCCTCTGTGTACCAATGGGGTCTGAGATGAGCAGATGCCAGGTGCCATGTTTGGTACTGGCAGAGGAGCAACATATGTAGCTCTGAGCTCAGGCCCACGGGATACTCCCCAGCGTGTGCTCATGACTCCCACCCAGAGAGTTTTTGTGCCACAGCTCAAGTCGCTTTCTCACACCCAACAAATTCCTCCTCCTGGTCCCCGTCCCCTCCGGTGAATCTCAGCAGAGGAGGGCTGAGTGCTTGTGGGGGAACATCACACACAAGACACCATTTCTGGGTTGCTGTGAAGACCCAGGCATGTAGGGACTGTCTCCCTGGTCTTGTTCAGTCCCCAGCCAGGCTAAAGTGTGCAGCATCCTGGGGATCTGAGGGACTTTGCTCCCTGGAAGCGCCCCGTGCGTGATGGCAGAGTCTGGACCAAGACACAGCAAGGGCAGTTACGCAGAATGATGCTCTTATCAGCATGTACTGAACACCCATCCTGTGACTGCCTTTCTGCTCACAGCTCTCCAGCCTAGCCTGGGACCTGCCCCAGGAATCTGTGTGCTGGTTCAGGCATAGCCGACCTGCTTCCAGCTGGGTGCTCACCAGCCTGGGCTCTAAGCACAGCTCAGGTTGTTGTTATTGGGAAGAGTTTGAAGCAGGCTGGCTGGCTCACCCAACTCTCCAGCCTTGCCCTGCTTGATGCCCAGACTACCACACCCTGGCCAGCCTTACCATGGGTTGCTCCTGCGTCACACGTGCATGCATGTCAATCCCCTGTGAGTGAACTGGGCTGGGGGAGACAATTTCTTGGTGTTGAGGGGTCTGGCTTGGGGGGTAGAAACGATGTCATAAGGGAAGGCTGAGGAAGGCAGGGCTCTCACCACAAAATGGCTCTGTCTACCCAGTAGCCAATATTGCATGCCAGAGTATGGACCACCAGACAGGGCCATTGGTTCCTACAGAGTGCTGCTGAGCCTCCTGCATGTCCAGCCAGTCCTGCTTGGTGATTCACAACCAGTGCTCCTGTAGCATCCTCCTCATCATTGTCTGGACCCAGCCTGTCTCTCCTTCCCTCTTCTCAAATATGGAGCAAGGTTCTCTCCTTTGACATTGCTATGGCCTCCAGCCCCAAGCTGTCTGTCCAGTGACCCCTCAGACTTGTCATCATTGGGAAGCACAGTGTGTACAGCACATCTCTTCCAAATGCATGGCTCTAGGCAGCCAGACACCCTCAAGATATGTTCTAGGTCCTGAGAGCGGTTGGGGGGTGCCTCTCTCCTGTGGTATTCAGATAGGAACTGAGCAGTCATTGTACTTACCACAGACTCTAGCTGTGAAAAGATCTTCTCTGACCTGTTTAGGGACAAAATACAAAGCCTTTCCCCCATGGATGCATCTTGAGTTTTGAAGGCATTTACTGAGTAACAGTGGACATCACAAACATGCCAATGGACCAGCGAAAGCATGTCACAGTGGAGGTGTCTCCAAGGGAAGACAGGAAGAGATCCCTCCTCGCCACCACCCTTCACTCCTCCTCTGAAGGCCAGCCTGTAGAGACATCTTTGATCAAACATTGTCCACTTGTGGACACAGTCTGCTCAGCTCAAGAGGATGTTTCAACATTGCCTGCCCTTCTCAGCATTCGACTCAGGCAGGCTCAGCTGGCTGCACGCTGAGTACCCCACTCTATCAGAGATCTTGATGTTGCTGGGGTGCTAAAAAGCACTAAGTCCCAGACTCAAAGGGTATCTATGGGGACCTGCCTACATCCTGTGTGAATAAGGACGATTTTGAGCTTTTGTGAAGACAAAACATTTTTCAACAATATGTCTTATCTCCTGCCTCAGTGTTTGGGTGGAAGTCCTCAGCTTCAAAATCCCCCAGCTGAAGCACCGAGAACGGTGTCCTCCATCCCCACCAAACCCCCAGGCACAGTAAGTTCAAGTGATTTTTGGTCAGAGCTAAAGAATATCCCTTCAAGACACGGGAGAAGCTTTAGGCACGCACAGTGAAGCAGGAGGGCATGTGGATGTGCCTTGGCAACTCCAGGAAGGCAACCAGCTTTCTGAAGGCATTCAGGGACACCCTGGGAGAGCAGTGGAGAAGAGAGTTAGCCTGGAAGAGTGCCCCGCAGCATGTCTTCCTCCTCCTTCTGCTGAGTGCCCAGCAGGTAGTGACATAAACCAAACAGGTTTGTTCACAGTGACATTTTGGAGGATGCCTCCCAAAGATGAGTCAGGCTGTGCCTGCTGCAGAAAAATATTGATGCAGAGTCTTGTGGGACAGTTTTAGTGGCTGTGGAGGAGGCAGACTCACCTGAGCCAGCCTCACTAGTTTGGTCCTTGGGAACTACCTACCACATGTAGAGCCACTGAGTTCTGCAAGGTCATACCAAACATCCTTCCCTTTCTTCCAAAAGTCATTAAGGGTCTTAGAAACTCCTGCAGTAGCTACAACTGAGGTGCCCTTTCAGTGAGGTGCTCACCCAGAGGTGTCTCCTGTACCTCTGCCTACAGTATTCCCATCCCATCGTTGCTCAGTTGCTAAGGTGTTCAGCCTAGCAATGACTGGTGCTGACATGAGACCCTAGATACTGCCTATCAGATTTCCCATGAGCAGCAGAGAGCAATGAAAACAGAGATCAGAGAGATGAGGACAGGAGCCTAACCTGCTAATTACAATGGTAAAGCAACATTCGACACCTGCTGCTGGCAGTTAGGTACTTCTGCTAGGGGCTATATGGCAAAACAGGTTTGGCTGGTGGTGAGACAGGGCTGCAAAATTCATTCAGGAAGCATTCATTAGGGCCAGGAGTGGTAGGGAAACAGCTAGTCTTACAACAAAGGAAGAAGGAAAATGGTGGGGTTAGAAGCTGGATGAGTGCATCCATGATGCCCTTGTGATGCTGCTGGTCCCGGTCTACCCACTTCAGATGGACTGGGTTTGCACAGAGGCAAGATGTCTTGATCATCACCCTTCTGTCACCTCTGTGCTCATCTCTGTGCAAATCACAATGTTTTCTTCCTCCTGCTGTTCTGTCAGGGTGATTTGTGCCAGCAGGGTCTCTGGCCAAGGTGATTGCAGCAGCCTATTTTTGGGACTGCCCTTGAGAGACGGAAGCGAGGAAGGTGGAGCCCAGCTGTTCCAGTGTCCGTGCCCTGGAGAGACACCAACACCTGCAGTCCATGCTGGCTGCTCTCCAGTGCCTTGCTGATTGCTTTGGGGTCCTTAAATAATACAGTGGCCATGTGCTGAAGGGGCTGCCTGCTGCCTCTCTTGGTGTTCCAGAGGGGACAGATTGGCTCAGCTGGGAGCCACTTGTGGCTGCAGGAGATGGGAACGTCTCTGTTGAGGTCCTAGGATTTTGGCTCCATAGGTGCTCTCTGACTCAGCTTGGTTGCTCGATGTCTGCTGCCTCCCTGAGATATTTATTTGGCTCTGAGACTCAGCAAGGGGCTCACAGATGCTCACTCCTTTGAGGCCTTATTACATACCGACAGGGATTTAAGGGCCAGATCTGCAGCCAAATGTACACACATCCCATACTGAGCATGGAGCTTTACTTATCTCATCCTGTAACTCCATGTAACATCCTACTGAGGTTTTGTCCGCCTCCAAAATGCCCCACTCACCTGAACACATGTGAGTAGCTTGTTCCTTGATCTTCACGTTCTGTTGACCTGAAACATCATAAAATGAAGACAGAAACCTGAGTGAAAGCATGACAAGCACCCTGCAGCTTTGCCTTCCAGACCTGCCCATGCAGTGAACACTAGCAGCCCTTCCTTCCTTCCTTCCTTCCTTCCTTCCTTCCTTCCTTCCTTCCTTCCTTCCTTCCTTCCTT
>Ga0065711_1032959_pt1 | contig 26353 bp, 15 predicted proteins | sample Hoacrofraction12_FD_59098 | JGI IMG/M metagenome (GOLD analysis project Ga0065711, IMG submission 59098) | Hoatzin crop microbial communities from Cojedes, Venezuela - Epithelial fraction 12 v2 (version 2) | ecosystem: Host-associated > Birds > Digestive system > Esophagus > Crop | place... | reverse complement strand
GAGTGAGCTGGGCTTTTTCAGCCTGAAGAAGAGAAGGCTGCGAGGGGACCTAATAAATGCTTATAAAAATGCTTATAAATATCTGAAGGGTGGGTGTCAGGAGGATGGGGCCAAGCTCTTTTCAGTGGTGCCCAGTGACAGGACAAGGGGCAGTGGGCACAAATTGAGGCACAGGAAGTTCTGTCTGAACCATGAGGAAGAACTTTTTCTCTCTGAGGGTGATGGAGCCCTGGAACAGGCTGCCCAGGGAGGTTGTGGAGTCTCCTTCTCTGGAGATATTCAAGACCCGCCTGGACAATGTCCTGTGCAGCCTCCTGTAGGTGACCCTGCTTTGGCAGGAGGGTTGGACTAGATGACCCACAGAGGTCCCTTCCAACCCCTACTATTCTGTGATTCTGTGACCTGGCTTGTCTGTTTTGACTTGACTTTATTTCTGTTCTGTCCATATTTGCTCTCAAGGGCAACATTCGGAGAGGTAGTTTCCAGAAGTGTTTGAGCAATTTTATCTTTTTTTTTTTTTTTTTTAGTAGGATGGTATTACAAGGGCAGGCAATCTGGAACTCTAGTTTTTAACTAGCTACAAGGAGAACTCATACAGGGGAAGAAAGATTAAAATTTTTTCAGGATGTTACAATTTATAAAAGTGGACTATGAAACTTTTCCGTTAGATTGGACAACTTAAGAGCTTCAAGATACGTAGTATATAATTTTGAACAACTTTCAAGCACTTCAGATGGATCAGAACTGGTCAAATTAACCTACAGGCATGGTTTTCAAGTTAATTCTTGACAAGTGAGCTCTGTTCAAAATTACAGTCAGACAGAAGATATACACTGTGATGACCTTCGTGTACTGAAAATGACCGTTATGGAGATATGCTCAAAATATGACTGATTTTCAGACTTGTGAACGTCCAGAGGAACCTGGCTCTGGCTCCATGCTGTGCAGCTACTTTTAACGTTTTCCCCTAGTGAGGATGCTTTTTGGGAAAGGAAGGCTGATAGAGACCTGCCTGGTCCATTCCTCACCTAGTATGGCTCATCTTCAGCTCTTCCCAAGCAGGACTGGAGCTGTGTAGAGCCCGCCCTGCCTGGGCTGAGCTGCAGGAGCAGGAGTCCAGACTCCACTCCTGTGCTATTGCTACACCGTATATGTCTGGTAATAAACATTTTGCCGCAAGTGACAGTTTTTTATGGTCTTGGAAAAAGTGCAGCTTGGAATATGAATAATGTCAACAGTTGTGGCTTGTCTTCTTAATAACCTTTGGTCTTCAGGTTGACAGGGACCTGTTGGCATGTCTAAAGTGCAGAACACAGAATCCCTCGTTTTTATCCCAGGTGGTGCCTCTTACCCCACAGAAACCGCTGAACTTCTACTTGTAGCGTTCAGGGCTTGAGCTGCCCTCTGAGGACCTTCTGTCAACTTGAGAGGTGCTGCTATTTTTTTCTTCCCGTCCCTCAGATTGCTGCTGCTGCCACGCTTAGGGAAGCAAGACAAAGGCACGTGGAAAGGTGCTAGGTTGTTTCCACGTGGTGAGATGCAGCAGAGTTGGGCTGGTCACTTGAAAACTCTAGATGATGCAAGAATTTTTTCCCAATTTCTCTTCTGTCTTTTCCTGCAGATCCCTTCCTAGCTGCTACATTGAACTGATGTTGGATGTAAGTGATCTTGATGCCATCTAAGGCATCATCTCTTTCATGGAGCTCACATTTTTATTATCTTGTAATTAATTTGCAAGGTTCTCTGTAGTACCTGTTAGGAAATTGAATTGGATCTACAGATTTGGCCAAGCTCCTTCTCGAGCAGGCAGGCAGGCGTTCTGCCACATCAAATAAACTATGATTCTTGACTTCAAGCCTTTTTAATTCTCACGGGGCTTATTAGTGTGCACCTCCATCAAATGCATACTAGCGGGTTATTTTTTAATTAAATTAATCTCGTTCGAGATCTTCCCCTCCTCCCACCAGGTTCTGAAGGATACGTGAGCTTGCATCTCACTCAGATCAGCTTGCAGATTTTTCAGCCTTCTGTCATGTTAAAACCAGGATTGGTCGGAGCCTAAGAAATGGCGTATGTTTTTCACTCTGAAGACAGCATGCATCTAGAATTATGTCCTTGCGGGTAATTGAAGTTGCGGCTGTTGTACCAGCCACCTCTTTTCACACTGTCAGGAAAAAGGCACCGTGGAAGTCTACTAGCATATCAAATCAACAGCTGATGTTTCTAACACATGCAGACCGTTATGTTTGTAAATGTGAAGAGTTTTAAATATAGTAAAGTGACATCAGGGGTTTCTTTGGATAGAAAATGTCATTGCGGTCATCTCATGTTAGTCCTCCTGCTTTTCCATCAGTCTGACAGCTGTCCTTAGGTTATTGTCAAGAATGTTTGTAAAGTTACAACAAGTCATTCCTCCCTTCCATGGCTTGTTCCAGATTTAATTAATCTGATATTATTTTAAAAGTCATTTTCCCTCCTACTTTTGAGTACATGTAGAAATGATCTAATTACTTGTGATTCCCCTTAGAAAGTACAGGGTGCATTCCTGCCTCCTCTGCAATTTGACAGGTTATGCTATGCAAAATGCTACAATAAAAATTCCGGTGAAACAACAGGAGCACTTGCCAGCACATCGTGTTTGACACTGCTGTGCCACCGAATGAACGGACAGGACTTTGAAATTACTGTGAAATAAAAGTGCATTGGAGTGGAGTCTAAAGGACTTGCCTTAGACCTTTAGATGTTCAACCAACCTCAGGGATGTCATTTAACTTCTCTATATCTGTTTGCCACCACCCGTGAGATTTATAGTTTCTAGACGTTTCTCTCACAGATGTCTCTAAAATGCTGTGAATCACCTGGATGCCAATGAACTATAAATATTAGCAAACACTCTTCTAATTCTTAGCGTATTCGTACCCCTGTCTGAACTGGTGTCACCACCATAGCTTTAAAAACAGGCTCTCAAACTGTGCAATGTCAAATGCAAAGTAGTTTTAAAAAGCTGATGCTTTTCCCAAGCTCTGTAAAACCAGTTAATCCCAAACAAAAACCAATAAAGTCAGTAATTCATCTCACTGTAACTTCTGCAGTGTTAATGCCTTTTGTCCTGGTTATCCTGGCTGTCAGTGTGGCTCCACGATGAATCCACCCGTGGGCTGCTTGCAGGGGCTGGCTGAGGTGGTGTGGGATGCCTGAGCTGAGGTGGCTGGCGGAAATCCCATCAGGCTGTCTGCTGCTGGAGAGAGCCTTTCCCCAGCCGGGCTGGGGTGGCATGCTGAACATGCTGGGTTTTTAACTGGGCATCGTGAGTCAGACACTTCACTGTTAAAAGCGCAGAGTTTGGGCCATTGAATTATTTGTTAGGTGTAACCTCAGATTCTTCTGAGGATTCATGAACTATCTCTTTTGAGGAATGCAATGATTTCATCAGATAAATGTTTAAAGCAGGGCTAAGATAGTAGCCAACCACAGCAGAAAAATATTTTTTCCTTTGAGATAACCTCTTAAATATATACATATTTAAAAACATTTTATCTTCTCTGTCTAATTCTAAGCACCCCTTCTGTCAGCAGCAGACAGAAATAAAAAGAAAAACCCCTCAGTGGATGCCTTTATTTTTTTGTGAAATGTGTCAGATGATAAGCGAAATGTAACTGGGTATTTATTTTACTTTTCATGTGCTCTGCAAACTGTGGAAGGCAGCAAGAGAGATAGAGCAGCAACAGCCTGATAAGCACGGCTTTTCCCTTTTTGCTGGCTTTCTGTTTATACTGCCTTTGAGCGAACACTGGGCTAGGGACCAAATGTCTTCACTCATCTGGGAGATTTCAGAGCTTCTGGGAATAAACTGGTGCAAAAAGCAGCTCCTTCATTACAAGATCCGTAGGTAAATGTTACCCTTGCAATAATCGCCATTTCCCCTCCATCTCCTCCGCAGCACATTCTGTTCTAGCAGTGCCTAACAAACAATAATAGCAAAAATAAGCTGTATTTTTTACACTGGTTATTTTCTGTCTCCTTACTGAAAAGGACACATAATGGAATGAATCTGGCTTCCCATCTGTTGCTAGGTGCAATTCAAAGTGGCAGTTTTGACCTATAAAGATTTGGCTGGTTTGCGTCATGCTTACACTAGAGACAGCCTCTCCCCTTTAATTTCTGCGTGTCTCCATTTTCCATCTGTGAAAAATCAGGATAACGCTACTTTTCTACTTCACAGGGATTTTACAAGGACACATTTATTAACAGGCACAAAGCATAGTCTCTGTATTGGACATCAGACAAATATCTAGGTCTAAAAACTTGCGGCCACCCTCAGTCCCACAGAACCCAAGTCGGTTGACCTTCACTACGTGATAGAAGATGATTCGTTGTCCTAGGCTGTATTACGGATTGCCAGATCCTAATCTTGTGGTTTTTAAACACATGCGTATCATGATACTTGCAATTTGTCCAGCTGAATTTGATGTTTCCTTTTAAATAGTTTGGGACATTCTAGGGTTAGAAAGTTAGAGGTGTGCTTATATGTTGCAGTTTTGGGTCCCAAATAATAGAAGAGACAGTGGAGACTGCTAACTGTTGGGTTGGAGAAGTTGTATGTGAGATATGGTTTCCTCAGAGCACATATATCTAGAGTTGTGGTTGCCTGTTGTATTAAAAGTGAAGTAGTTCTTCGGTTAGCCTCATAAATCAGTAGTTCTCAGGTGCATTTTTGCAGTCATATGCGGACCAGGTTTAAGTAGTTTAACATGCCTATTTGAGAGAAGACATCTCCAGGGCATGTTGGATGATCAAAGCAATATTTTAGACTGGTACTAAATCATGGAATCAGTCTTGCAGGAGCTCAGGGGGTGGGTATGGGCATTTTAAGGAGCCTTGGCTTTACAGCAGCAACCCTTCAGTCCAGACGTACGGTATTTCCTACCTGTCCTATTTCCGATGTGATTGTTGGAATGACAAAATTCAAGCTCGGCAGTGGTAGTAGTTCTCCAGCTGAAAGGTGGACAGGGCAGCAGTGTTTCTCGTGGATGATTACAAGACATGGTCCATCTAGCTAGATGGATTAACTTCCTTATTGGTGTGGCTCTTGTCTTGGAAAAAGTGGGCCCCATCCCTACCAGAACTTTATAAACCTTGGTAAAATCTTTGAGTCTTATTTCCCTGCTGTGCTAAGCATGGATAGCACATACACTATCATGATGCTAGCCCTTGGTGGGGGTTTTGGTGGCTATTCCCAAGCTCACAGAGACAGGCAAGATGCAGGCTGTGCCAAAGTAGCATGTGGGAAACTGTTATAAGGTCTATTAAAGATCATTGTCATATTTTATGTTTTCCAGCATATTACATCCAAATATTCTATTTTTTCATAATATTGTCTTCATAACAGTAATGAAAATTGACCTTGTTTGGTATGATACTCTCTTCTTCAAACTCTGTTGTGTTACATATATACGCATACACACGCTTTGCAGAAGATGCAGTCTTCTGCAGAGAGCTCCACCAGCTAGACAAAAATCCGAGCTGCCACTCTACCTAACTGAGTAACTCCCCTTAATTCTATTCTTTGTGTTTTTGATAAATGTAGGATTTTATCCTTTTCAGATCTAGCTACCCTTTAGGAATCTTGTTGAGAGAATTTAAAAAATTTAAAAAAATTAAACTGCAGCAGAGATTTTTTTCAACCTGTACTTAGGAACATGTTAACAAACTGCAAATAAGTGGCAAATGAAAATTTAGCTTAAATTATATTCATTTCAAACACAACCCACAGTCCCCTTCATTTGGACATCAGTGATGGGGAATCTGCAGTTTTGAGGTTTGGCAGTGACACTGCTTTTGAGAACTGGAAATAAGAATATCAGGGAAAGATAGAGACAGGCCCTCATCCTGCAAGGCTTTACTCATTTGACTAGCTCTGCTTATTTCCTTAGGACATGTTTCCCTGTAGCACTGCGTTCCAGTGGAAGGGCTCTTGATTTTGCTCGAAGGACGGGGTCAGGAGGAGGTGACTTCTCCCTGCCCACGAGGGAGCAGGCAGGTCCCTCCTTCTGTGCTGAACATCCTCAGGCTCCTCCTGCTCAGCACAAGGAGCAGCACTTCGGCTTGACCATGTGAGCTATCTCATGGCACCTTGTTAGCATGGTATGATGGCTTTATTGGGGGAATGAGTCATAAAAAAGCTTCCTTTGGTTAAAAATGAGCAGTTTCATTTTAGTGCGATGACAGCTCAATACTGAGGATTGAATTTTTGCATTAAAGCTAGTTTTATGAGTATGCAGGCAAGAGAAGGGAACTGTGGACACACATGCCTAGAAAGCAGCCCCTGCAGGAGGGGAAATCAAAAGAAAGAAAACCTGCTGTGATTTTTTTATTTTTGATTTTTAATCTTCTGAGGTTTTCATTCTCTTGTCAGCTCAGTGGGCATCTCTTTTAAGTAGCAAAGCCCTCGTGTGGAAGTCCTGTCCCTGAATCTCACTTATGAGAGTGATCATTTTCAACTATGCATGAGCAAAGTACCAAGAATTGAAGGTATCAGATGTGTTTTTTACTGCTAGTCATAAAGCAAACAATTAATGTATTGCACAGTCCTGTATCTTATCATCATGGAAGCACAGTCTACAGAATGTTTCTATCTTACCTGTTCCAGAGGAAAAAACCTGATGTGGGAAAATGTGTCAAAAACATCTCCACTTCATGTAACACCAGTGTTTAAAAATCTGTGTTCACCTTTCATGTGAACATCCCAAAGTGCTTTTCAGATGGGGAAACTGGAACACAGATTAACGATATGGTACTTCTGGCTCCCTATTGCAATGTATTTATTTCATCTTTCTTTTGTATTGTGGTGCCTGGGAAGGCCAAGCTTTTTTTTTTGTTATGGTTCATACCGCAGTAGTGCCCCCACCCCGCCCCTGTCCTGAGGTCTCCAGATGCTACTGTAATGTAAATAATGCGTATCAGCAGGTCATCTGGTAAGGCAGGGGCAGAGGCAACAGAACCCTGGCTCCAGGGCATGTTTTCCTGGCCACTAGACCGTACTGCCTCCCTAGTGTTGGTTTTCCTCATTGACGTTATATGGATTTCCAAAGAAAATGCTGCACAGAAGCAGCCATGCATTTGCTGAAAACAGGGCCAGTGTAGTAGTTATTAGATTTAGAACCATAGTGCATGTATAGCTCACAAAAAAAAAAAAAGGCACGTGATGGTCTACAGTCAATCACAGGCTAATATCTGTCACTGGATAACCACAGACATGCACTGTGAAGAACATGATCTAAATTCTTCAATACTAAAATGACAGATTTCTACTTGACAAATCAGTGTAAACTAATATACGTGAGAAGAGGTCTGACTCAACCTCTTATTAGTTGCTGTTTATTTTTTGTGAAGACAAGCCAGTAGAGGGCACTGGTAGATGTCTATATAGTACAGACCTGTGCGCTCACTTTCCAGAAGAGCCCAAATAAACCCACACAGTTTGGTGCGACTCGCTGCCTAGAATATGCTGTATTTCTCTCCACAGTGTTTTATCCACCAATAGTTTAGGTCTGCTTGAGCTACCAGCAAGTGGATTTAGTTCTTCAGGACAGATTGTAGACCTCATGCTTTAGGTCAGGATGTCTTCACTGAACTCCATTGACAACCAGAACGATAGTTCTTGTGATAAGAGGATTCTTTGCTGAAATAACAAATCATCTCTGCAGATAATGCATTGGGATACCCATGCATCCGTGACTGGAATATCCGTATGTAATATCCGTATTTAGAAATTAGTTGAGGAAGGGGGAAAAGTGTTACATATCTTGTATAGTTTAGCCACCTTGATTGGATATGGACCTTACGGGAAATACTATACTTCTGTCCTCATTGATTAATGTTTTAGGTGCAGCTATTCTCTGTGACATCCCTTCTTGGCTAGATGGGGTCACGTACATCTGACATACAGACATACTACCTGCATGGGAAGAACTAATTTAAAAGGGGTGTTTGGTGCAGTGGGCAGGTCGATAAATGGGTCGATCAACAGCAAGGACCAAAATTCTCGTATGACACACTGTGGCCCTGAGGTCCTGGCCCATTCTCTGCTATCTATAATATATTTTTTTATGTCATGGCTCCATTTATGTCCTGTACTTTGTAAAATAACTATCACAGTTGTGCCCAGGTTGGGATCAGAGCCTTTGAGCATTATCATGTCACGAATAACAGTAACATAATTTCCACCTTTAAAGCCTGTGATGACCTCTTCATGTTCTTCTTTATGAAATATCTATCTTTTAAACGGTGTTCATTGTTACTGATCACAAAGACCGCAACAGGACATTGACTTACCACTGAGAATTTTGAATCTTGGAGCAAACAGATCAGTTATGGCCATTTTGGGGTGTTTTGCTGCGTTTGTATTCTTCAGGTGAAGGTGCTATTTATTCTTAATGCTGTTGACCTGATTTTAATCCTAGCTAATGCCTTACAGCCATTGAATGGAATGTATTGAGTAGAAAAATAAATTCAATCTTACAGAATAATACTATAAGAGCAGTTTAAAAAGGTCAAAGATGGAATTTATTTTCTCTGTGTTGCTGGAACTCCTGTGTTTGAGTGTTTAGAAACTTGATATGCCTTTATAGCAAATGAATAAATCAGAGAAAAGCTAGAGCCTTATATTGGCAGTTCCTGAATAACTCGCTGAGTATCTTCTCCTTGGAGGTAAATTGGTGAGGTAAAAGGTGTTGAATGTCTTCAGCTGTTTGTGGATGTGGAACAGATTGGAGCAGGATGGAATAGAATCTATCCACAAATTAAGTCACCACAAAAGGTTTACAGTCAATGCACTGTTTCTGCACATACTAGAATAATAAAGAGTGGGGGTGGGCGTATCAGGGGTCATAAGAAAAAGCTGAAGTGTTATATGTTCACATCAGTCAATCCTGCTCTTTTTGGAGTGGGTGTAAAATAGCTGAAGAAATCATGATGTGTGCCCCAAATGACTCTATGCCCAATCTGGAAAGTCTTTAGGGATGGTATTTGATTCCGAACACACATTATTTTTTCTTGTCAATCATCATATTGGCATTGCACACTGTTATTAAGCTATTACCCAGCTTTTGTGAAACACACAGAATCATCGCAACAAGATAAAGTCCTGAGTGAAAATCTCAGTGGCTCACAACAAACACTTGTTTGAATAAAGCAAAATTTATACTGCTGCTTTCTTCTGATGATGTTCAGGGGCATGTACATTTAATAATACACTGATGTGTTGGCAACTGTAATCAAAATGGGAGTAATAAAGAGTCTAAACACGTGAAAATATTTCATGAAACCTACTTGTGAAAGTTAGGGTTTTGTAGATTGCTTTCTGGAACAGTATTGCCTTTTTAGCACTTGCATGTGATTTCTGTAACTTGACCAGAGCACATGGAGCTACTGTTACAGGAGAAGGGAAAAGGCTGCCTAGTTGATACAGTACGATTCGTTAAAAGGATAATTGGGGATTATATCAATTTCTTGAAAAATGCTTTCAACTCTACCAAAGTACCAGTTCTCTTGTAGATTTAAACAAAATGCTGATGACTGATGGTAAGTCTTTTTATTGTTTTGGAGACTTTGAAGACTGTAGGTTTAGTGTAATCTGACTGTGACTTCCATTGACTTTGGTGGAATAGGCCCAGAAAATATTTCCCTATTTCAGGGTGAAAGTCCTTTAGTTTTTTCTGTAGTGCTTATGATGTTTAAGTTACTAGAAATACTTTTGCTTTTCTTTTTCTAAATGTATATTGTTTATCTTGTGCTGTTTTTCACTCAAACTATATGGAATTTTAGTTTTAGTCGCTCTTCGTAGGAGGAGAAAGAGGAAGCTTATTGTAAATATGATATTTTCCATGTAATTTTCAAAAAGTGTTTAAAATAATTTTTAGAAAACATTTATTCTTTATTTCTTAAACGCTATATCTGCATTTCAGATTTATGGTACCCATCCCTTCTGAACATGGGAAAAGTAGATAAGGAAGACAGGGAAAGGATTTCAGGTATTCGTTTAGTTTCTGCATGGAAAGACATGAAAGATTCTTTTGGTGTTCTGTTTTCTACAGGTGGTTTAGAGCATAGGTTAATCTATGGTGGGGGCATCTGTATGTAAACCCTGAACATCTGGAAACAAAATCAAACTTCTTATAACCTGTACAGAGTTTTTAAGAGAAGACCAAATTCTCTTGCTCGTTATTCAGCAGAAAGGGCTGTGTTTGCAACAGGACAACAGCAATTCTGGCAGAATTTTGCCAGATGGATAGTAATGCCTTTGTTTCACTTTGCGAAGGTGACTGTTTTAAAAAGGCTTTTCTGATTCAGGATATTTTGATATTTAAGAAATAATTTAAAAGAGTCTGGATTAGAATGAATGCCTTTAGTAGATGTATCTTAAATTAAATAGGATTGAAATATTTATTTTTCCTGCCTAACTCCAAGTTGCCTATCAAGTCATATTTTTTGTTAGCTCCGAATTCTCACTTGTGTAAAGTCAAGGGGGTCAGCAGATTTCATCCATGCAAATGTTTTTGCCCAGTGTCATTTTTGATGACTTAATTTATGCTTAATTGTTCAACATAATTACAACAAGTACTTCAGTGATAGTTTATGAGAAATAGTCTCAATGAACCATTGCTAACACCATGGCTCCGCAAATGAAGTGCTGCATCACAGTCTGCTAGTTCTGGCATCAGTTTTTTTGTTAAGTAAATAAAAGGTGAAGGGAGTCGATTTGGTGCTGAATTCAGCCCACAAAGAAGAATAATTCCCTGGACATGATATCAAGATTTCTTGCTTCTTACATCGTTTCCCAGCACCAAGTGTAATGGGATCCCATAGAAGTCATCTCCACAATGGAAAGAGTAGCTGGTCAAATAGGCTGGTGTATTCCTGCTTGGTACGTGTGGCCTATGGATGGGCTATAATAATGTCACAGCACTGGGCATTGTTGTTATAATTGTATTGGACAATCTGCTGCCTAAGGGTAGCATTTTTATAGTGCGTGTGTTGCAGGGGGCTGTATGATGTAACTTGGGCGCCAGCATCTGTTACAAAAGACCAGACGGGCTTAAATTGATATTGCAACTCAGAACACTAAAGAGAATGTCACCAGCAGTAGACATGGAGCTTTATAAAAACTGACCTTCATGCTAATGTTAAAAATAACAAAACAAAAGCTCAACACTGAATCCTAACGAATGAGATCTTTACGTTAATTCGAGACTGTAATATGATTTTGTAGACCTTTTTAGGTGCCTAGAGTAACTTTCCACTGCAGCTGTGAAAGGACAACTCCAGTTACTGGTGTAATACTCCTTTTCTGAAGTGCTGAATAGCCATTCAGTTCCTCGATCAAGGCCATCCTTGGCCCTGTGCTATCTGGTGAAAAAGATATGAAAAAAATACTGAAAGTATTTCTGTGTAAATGGTAGTATCTATTCTTATGAAAATAACAGGAATAATTTGTACTTGGTCTGTAGGTTATCTAGAAATATACCTGTCTATTAGAATGTATAACTGCAATAGATTTTTATTCTCTTATCTTCAGCTGGTCACAGTATTTTCCTTTACTTCTCTGTATTGCACACTGAATTCTGAGGTTCTCTCCAAGCTATTTCATTAAATATTTGATCTAGTTAGTCTTTCGTAAATACTAGCAACTAGGGCAAGATTCTCACCTATTCTAATTTGCCGAAGTCTGGAGTAACTGTGTTCAGCTGAATTATTCTAGACTTGAGTGGTAAAGGAGATCCCGGTCTGGTCCCTACCAGTAAAATGTGAACTGCATTCTCCCGTTTGATTCATGTGCGTTGTTCTCATTATCCGTAATGGATGTTGCACACATATATTAGGAGAATAGACCCTATTAGGAGCTGTCGAAGAAGTGAAATGAAAACGATAATCACTTTGTCTTGGATGAGGTATTGTATTTATTCTATGGGATTTTAAAGGATATTTTAGTGTTTAAATTATCTGGTACATTAGAGAATGGTTTAGGTAGGCTTTGGTTGATTGACAGCAGTGGGTATATTTTAGAAAATTATTATACTCATTGGGACTTTAATTTTGCTGTGAATGATATTATTTTTGGAGATGTAAATTGCCGTCTCTCCCAGGAGATAGATATGGTGTGCTGCTTATTTGATTTTTAGCAATAATTAAAATGATATGTTAAATTAGGCTCAGGTAGTGTCATGAAACAGGACCCACCTACTTTTGTGGGGGAGCTCAGAGTCCTTGACAAAGCTGTGATTTTTTGTAGTAAAGAGAAGTGGATACCCTATAGTTTGTACCCTAAAAATCACCCTTCTCCACATGCATCTTCACATAAGAAGGCCCAGGAGTCTGGCAGAGCTGTTCACTGAGATTGAGGGTGGGTGCTCTCTGAATGAGAATTAAACTAACTGAAGAACAGATAAGTGGACTCAAGCTATTGCCTTGCCTTACGCTTAGCTGACACAGAAGACTGTAATTCTGAATGCTGTCGATCCTTTAATTCTCATCGGTTGCCATTCAGATCAGACCAGGCTGTGACTGAAGCAAGAAGTACCTACGCAAGGGCTTCGGGCGAGAATTCGCTGCCAGACGGATAGGTCTGTGGGTTACATCTCACTTTTCAGATCACCAGGCTTTGCAGTAGGGCTGTAGGAGGGAATAAGGTTAAAAAAAATATCATGGGGTCTCCTTGTTGTTTGGACTTCATGGCTTCTTACCAGCAGCCCCAGTTTAGTCAAGGTTGTTATTTTCTCCCCTAGAGAAGAGAAATCACAAGAAAAGTGAAGCGACGTTTGTTACAGCTGATGGGAGGCAAATTGAGTGCAGTGGAGTGGGTGATCTTTATTGAGGACTAGGTGGCAATGTCACATATCACCCCCTGCGCAGAACCTGGCAAGTGTAAAGATCCTCTTGCCTTCCTAACCGGAGCAGGGGATGGTTGTCACGCTAGATAGATGGAGCGAATGAGAGAGGACTCGGGGAGTTCTTTTAGCCTGTAATTGAGGAGAATCTGAGATAACCTGTTAATCTCCAAGGGACAGCAAAGAAAGTTTTATCAGTCAATCAGTTGACAGCTTGGTTCAGAGAAATAAAAAGACTTAAGTGTGAGTGCTATCAGAGCAGACTAAGTAGTTTCTAAATAGGAGCTGGTGTGTTTGTGTCTGTGCATCCTTAAATGCTCTAAGCACAAGGTCTTTGAAGCACGGGGCTGGGATTTGGAATAGCATTCAAATAACTTCCGAAGTTCCAGCAGAGACAAATATAAATCTACCATATCAGTGAATTACAGATTAAGACGTGAAGTAGTTTCTGTTGTACTACATTGTCTGCAGATGCTATACATATAATGTCATAAAAATGGAAATACTCTGCAATTTAACCATTTTTACTGAGGTCACCCAGTGCTTTGAGACCACTTATTATCCAAACACTGCAAGAAGCCGCAAGAATGGATTCTGAGCATTGATTTTTAATTTCTTTCCATTTTTGTCATGGGCCTTACAGGAATGATCTTATCTCAAAATGCCTGTGTTTAATAACAAATGCTTAATGCTCTTTAATACTATAGGTGACAATGTGTATTCATAACTTAGGATACTACAACTCAGCTGTGGTAGGAAACTACAATCTGTGGGGCCTCAGATTATATTTCTCAGTGTTTTAGGAGTATAAGCAGAATTTAGCAATGTGATATTCAAATTCTGTGAGACTAGGGACCAGCCACTTGAGCATCTCTCTAGACAAAACTCTGAAAATGAGTGTAAACTGAACACAGACAGGGAGAATGCAAAACTTGCAATGTCGCATCAGAACAACTATGTGATTCCTATAGTCTCTGTTGCCAGGTAGTACTTAATTTTTCCAAAGGCAGGGATGGAAAATGGCCAGTAAAGGGTAACTGCCAAATAAACGTAAGTTGCAATGTTAAATTTCAATAAACATAAATTTCGGCATTACTGAAGCTTATCATATACTTTTCCTGTACAGATGTGGCCAAAGATACCAGAGTCTGCCCCAAGCCTACCTGAGCTTGCTGTGTCCGTTAGCACCCTCACCTACCCTAGCTGCTCGGTAAACAAGAGCATTACTTTTCTGTCATCTGAAATGACTTTGTGTGAAGGAATTGTGCTGTCCTGTGGGCAAGCTGCATTTCAGACAGCATCTTGGCACAGAGAAGCTGTCTGGTCTTGGGGAGTGATGTTTTCCTCTGCTTTTGAGTGTATCATATGTTTTTCACAAATGCATTCCTTAGTCTAAATGTGATGCCATGGTGCGTGGATCAATACTGTTCCTCTGTGGCAAGGTGTACAGAATGCCAAATGTGTTCGGCAGTCTGTTATTATAAGGCAACTTAGCAGAGCCAAGAAGCCCGCAACCACCACTTTCATTAAGGGTAATTATCCTTGAGCAGCTGGGATAGGAGCAGGAGCCTGAATGGTAATTAGCAGCAATTGTTAGGAGATGTATTTTCGGGATTCTGTACCATTTTTCTTTCTGTTTAAAGAACAGACTGAGGGAATTGTGATAAATCCTGAGTCCTTGCTGTTGGAGAGGAGCTAACTGCCTACTGAACAGCTCAAATTAGGATGTTCTTTGCATGTCCCTGTGTGGTCTTGCTGCAGTGAGAAATCATACTGCACTTGAATGGTTTGGGTCTTTGCAGCAACCGTAACATTTTCCTATCTGTTTTCTCAACAGATGTATTGCTTTATTGTTGTTTTATGTTGTAATAAATTAAAGTGACAACTAATGCAGATCTGTTTCAATTCAGTTATGTTATACAGGTAGAGAGAAATACATGTGTGTCACCAGTGAATAGAATTACCAGACTGGTAGAACCAGACTGATACAACCTTAGTCACAGATGAGATTAATGTGTTTCTATCCATCAACATTTTCAAAATGGCCATTTTCAGTGCTAGACTTAAATGGAAGAATAGCTTTTTATTTTTAAAACATTTTTTTCCCCACAACCTTCTTTGGTGTTATGTTTTGGTGTCAGTAATTAGCGCTGGAAGAGCTTGGCAAGTGGTATGTCCTTGCTGCAACATCTTTTCATGAAATGAGAGAATTTGTAAAGGGAGGAAAAAGAATTAGTAAAGCTTTTATCATGCAGCACAAATCTGCTAGATACTTGATCACCCCTGCTCTGCCCTTGGATAATAACAGCTGTCCTTATCTGGTAATGTTCATCCTCAGAATGTTTTAGAAGCATTAGTTAATGAACTCTTGGAATGTTATTTAACTGTTAAAAGAAGTGCATGATGGAAAACTGAAATAAACATGTTAGGTCATACATACTTTTTCTGTATTGTATTCCTGTGTAGGAAATACTTCTTGTTAGTTTGGAAGAGAAAATAAAGATCAAAGGCTTGCTTCTGTGCTGTGCAAAGGACCCCTGAGGAACCGTGTCAGTGAGAACCAAGGGCATTCAGCATGTCTGTGCTAGATGCTGGGCGCTGGTAGGATTCGTCCTGGATATACAGCTGTCTTTTCTGGTTGCCCAATTATATTTTCCATGACTGGCATTTATAGTGTACTATGTAGAATAATTATTGACTGCTTTTCAAATTCTGTGTGAGAATAAATGATAACAGTCTCTGTCTCAATCTCAGGCATAAGTTTCATAATATTACAGATTTGACTGTATATCCTTAGAAATGTCCTTTTTTTTCCTGCTACTTCAGACTTTTTTCTGTGAGTTAAAGTTTTTCTACTTTCTGTTGAAATCTAAAACAAAGGTTTCATCTCCTCCTCTAGTTCTAGCAGAATTTCAACATACCCTATTTATGACAGTATTGAGTATCACTGATGCATTGCATCAGTGGGAGTGGAGAGGACTCCAGCAGAGACTGAAGCGTTAGAGGAGCCAGGCGCAGGTTGGATTTTTGCTCTATGCCTTGAGGTGAGTTTTTGAACTTTCTGAAAGCCTTTTTGGAAGTCTACACTGATCTCTGGAGGGGAGGCCGTGCTGATCTATCTGTTAATCAGTAGAAGTTTTCATCTCCAGGTACATTTCTTTGACACTTTTCCTCTGCAAACCACAAAGTCTAGCAGTTCATGTTCTGCTTTGTCGGTACTCTTTTGGCTGCTGATTCTTTGTATAGAGAAGAATATGGTATGAAGGCTTGGTAGTAGTGAAACCTAACAGAGGAGAGCTCAGAGGATGGAGCAGAAGATATCCTGAGCTTAAAATAATGATCCACTCACAAATAACAGAATCTGTCCAAATACCTTTCTTTGCAGCAGCTCTTCTCTCTGCCCTCTTCCTTTTTTTCTGGCTAATCTTCCCATCCAGCAGCTATTTGCTTGTAGGTTGTGTGAAGTTACAAATTCATTATTGAAATTCTCCCATTTGTTGGCTACATATAGTCCCCCTGGTGTCTTGTTAAGTGCCCTGTTACCAGCGAATGTTCTTAATTGTGTTCTGGAAGATGTTGTTCAAGTCTCAAGTCATTTACTCAAGGCTTGGGCCCAGCAGGTAAATATTTTCAAATTAATTTAGGTTGCTAAACAGGAATTCACTTAGATCTCTTAAATGCTGATAACTTGCACTTCCTACTGAATTCAGTGGGAGAAGAGATTATTTACCGCATTTTGAAATCAAGCTGATTGCTGGTTAAATGACAGGGTGGGCTTTTACTAGTCTCCCAGTTTGGAGTATGTTGAATATAAATTGGATGTAGAGAGAGGTGTCTGTGAAGTGTCTGACTTGAATATTTAGAAGGGACATTGGCCATGTGCTAATGAAAACAGTCACCTATAAATTACTAGGAACAACATCTGCTCATAAATGACTAAACATGAAGATTTGTTGTTTTCTACCTTACCAGTTTTACATAAAGTAAAACAATAAAGCTGTCTTAAGAATCTCTATTATTCCTTTGTGTATGCGGGTATGTACTGTAGCAAATGCTTTAAATACTGTAGATACTGAAGCTATTTATAGGTGAGTGATTTTTTTTTTTTATCCTTAAATTTGTTTTTATGGACCTTCAGTTAATGTAGAACTTTATTTTGAAAGCCATAGAATCTTACTAATTTCTTTGCTGTCATTATCATCAGCTGCTGTCATCAGCTTTGTCCTTGTGCCCTTACTAATGAATGACAGCCATTAGAAACTCAGAGTCAGCAAAAAGTATACAGGACTTTCTGCAGCACTAAGGGCCGGGATGCCAGGGTTGCACTGCTGTGGAGCTGGACCTTTACAACAGCAGACTTATATCTTGACCAAAACCAGACGCTGACAAGTAATAGGGGAAAGTGTTCCCCTACTCCCCATATCCAGTTGCAAATCAATCAAGAAATAAAGCTAGCAAACAAGCAAACTAAAAAAACACTGTGAACAGATATAAATCTCCTTTATCCTAGTTTAAATAATTCCATGAATTTTTAGTGAGAAGAGCATGACCACGTACTGCTGACCAATAAAGATGTGGAAGGTTGGGAGTTTGACATGAGCACGGCCTCAGTTTCTGATGCAAAATGCATCAGTTATGATGATACATGAATTTCCAGAATCTGAATTTCAACAGGGTCTGTTGGCAGAAGCATAGCTCTTATTAAAAGTGGTCATGATGGTTTATGTAGCAAACTTCAACATGGGCATGTTTTTATTTATGTAGCTGGAATTGGGGGCTCCTGTCATTGTATCTTGAGGTACATGCAGGTTTGTTTTTTATTCACTTGCACTGTTGATAATCTGTCCACCTGTGGGAAAACAGATTAGCTGTTTTAATCTGAGCTAATAATGGTGAATATTAATACTTGTTAGTGCTATAGTTTGGTTTCCATTTATGACTTTGTTAGTATAGAACTTCTGACTTCAGCATAACAATCTTAATCATAGAAGACACTGAGCTTGCAGAAAAACTGTCAACAGCAGAATTTAATTTTATAAATAGCTGTAATGCTATACTTGTTAAGATTTCTTTGGGAAAATATCACTTCAACACACATCCGCATCCACCCACAGTAAAAAAGAGGATTTTTTAGCTAGGTAAAGCTGAAAAATTATTGTCAAATATCATGCAGGTTGTTCTGCCAGGGTTGATGAAGTAAAAATCTATTTGTAAGTGAATGTACAATAAAAATCCAGATTTTCATCAATGAATCCTGCTCAAAATACTGTACATGTAAAGGAGGGACTGGAGACAGCAGACCCTGTGGAAGCAGACAAGAAATACAACCCCTGACTGACAGCTCCTGCAAGCGAGGGGGGTGCCTGAGGCGTCTGACAGGAGAGCTGTATGTGGACGGACTACCTCATCACCAGGAGGTGGGTGGCACTGAAAATGGGTTTGCGAGACTGGTTGTGTGTATTGAGATCATACAGTTTGTGTGGGTATTTGACAACTGGGTGTCTTTGGAAACTGAAGGGCTTCTCTTGGAAGAACACATAAACAGTGGGGATTTGGGCTACTTTGGATAGAATAGCAAGTAAGTGCTTAGAAAGAAAGGGTACTGGCCGCTTGAGCGGTGTGTGGTACAGCTGGATTTGGAAGAACGTGAGACTGCAAGTCAGCACAGTAGGCCCTCAACCTGATGACGGTGCTTCCACGTCCCTGTGGCCTTTGCTAGCAGGCATTAGGCGGCCAGAGGAGAGGTCCCTGACTGCCCTTTCTGCAGTGGTGGCTGTGGCCTGAAGTTCTTGCTTTGCACTTGCCACGCTCAGTGAGACCTGAACTGTGGGTTGGAACTGATCCAGGGTGAGGAGTGGTGGAGGATCTCTCTTCTGACAAGTGAGCAGCCCACCAGGTTTCTCCAGGCAAGTGGGCCATAAAGGCAGGGGTCATGCTTAAGTACCAGTAAGCACTTGGTAACATGGTTAAAATTAAAAAAATTTCTTAGTAGAGCTGACAAGAAACAGAAAAGCTGCAGACATTGTGGATGTAGTGGTTGAAACAGTTATCCAAGAGGAAACTGATTGCTCTTTGTAATAGAGACTTCAGCCCCTTCATATTTAACATCTGGGATGCTCTCTTTAGTTCCCTTTCTACTGAGAATAAGGAGATGATGTGCCTCACCCAGGTTCTTCTGCCCCGCCATCTTCCCATCTTATCCATATAGATATGAATTTCTTTCTGCTTTCCCAGCTGTTGCTGAATTCTGTTTTGTAAATAGTTCCTAAATTTTTCCCCTGCATCTGAAGTCCCATTTGCTTCTGAACAGCCAGCCATGATGTGGCTATCTCCCTGTGTGCCAGATGACTTCCTCAGTTGTTTTTTGCCCAAAGAATTCCCACTCTTTCCCCCCGCTTGCTGGCGACGTGAGGATGTGCCTCTGCATTTCCTAAGTGACCTAGATCAAAAGGGACAAAGTTGACAGGAGTTATGGTAGCTTCCTCTGCAGCCTATTCATCCTACTTGCCTGCTGATCTCCACATGTCTTCCTATTCTGCCAGCCTTTTTAGTCATTTGAATTGGGTAATGTTTCCTATAATATTCATACACTGATATCAAAGGGTTTATTGGAATTCAAGAAGCAGAAATTGCTGCTATGTATCAGCAGTAATTAACATTCTTTAAATCCTTGATACTCATCCATAATAATATAATATCAAAGACCCTGAAGATAAAGGAGCAGTAGCATCTAATGGTGCAGAGGCTGTTTTCACCAGGTCATACATCTGCATTTGTTTAGTAAGAGTTTGAAAGCAAAACTAGAATTTCTATTATTTTTATTACAGGAATCCAACTACTTTAGCCTATCACATATGCAGAAGGTGTGTATACCTGCTAGTACCTGCATACCTCTAGTACGAGGACAAGCAAAGAGATCATGGTTAGACAGCAAAGTGGCTTTTTGAAGACTTTGGCGAGTTGAGGTTCTGGCTTTATTCTGCCAGTTCTTCTGAACTGATACCCCACTGCTGTGTAGTGAAGCATACTGGGGTATTTGTTACCATGCTTTCCTCACTGCAGCCTTGTGGGATGGTCTATCTTCCCCTTCCTTTCAGAGAATCCAGAGATGGTTGTTGATGGATGAACTCCTCCATGTTTTTAATCACTGAGAATTATCTAACTAGCTTCTTAATGACTATGTGAAAGCTTTCTTCCAAAAAAAAAAAAGAAGAGTGTATTCCACTTTTTTCCATCTGGTTATTTACTTTTTCAGTTGGAGGTCCACCTCTTCTCCCTGGTGTGGCATGCATTTCTTTCTTTTCACTAGCACTTCTGTTTTTTCATATTCAGTAGTTCCGTCCTTAAGCCACAAGGCACTGTCATGTTGTTTGCCTGTGAGCAGAAAGGGCCTTTCCCGCCCTTGTTGCCAGAGTGGTTAAATCACAGTGGAATGTATATTTACAGAGATGAAAAATGATTCTACCGATGAGGTAGAGGGGCAACTGGTCCTATGCTGGAACATGTCTGGAAGAGATGGCAAAAGTTCCTCTCTTAGCATCTTGTTGGTGTCATTCAGACTCAAATCCTGGAATGAACGGCTTATCATCTCCCATTCCAATCTACTGGCGCTGAGGGCAGTTCTAGTCCTGACTGTTTTTTCAACGAGCACACCTCATATAATCATTCAAATTCCTCTTCATTTATTGTATGAAGCTTAGTGGACTAGTCTGAAGTGTTATGTGTTTCACTGCTTTATCTCTAATTATTTTAGCCCATTTATTCTTCTGCCACTGTTCCACCACAAACTTGGAGAAGACAGGCCATTTGAACCAGATTGTACAAACTGATAGCACCACAGAAAAGGTATTTTTCTTAAAAAAAAAAAACCCAACCAAACACCACCCAAAAGCCTCCCCCCCAGAAAAGAAAACAACAAACAAACCACCACAGCCCACCTGGTAGCCATATCTGAATAGCTGCAGATACTGAGATCTGCGCAGTACTCTCCTCAACAAAAAACCTCTGTTGTATTGTGGAAACTTCTCCATACTGTTTCGGGTGACCTTACTGAGAACATAGTCCTGTAAAACCTGCATGCAGAAGCAAATTGTTAACTAGATTGGTAGACTGAACTGCTTTTGAGCTACTCCAGGCTCAGCAGCCTTAGTTTCCTTTGGTAGATATATTGATGAGCCAACAGTAATTCCTCAAGCTGTTCATGTTTCATGTTGTCAGAAGACTAATCTCTAACGCTTTTTCACTCCCTTCAGATGGCTGAGAGAATACTAAACTGCATTTTTTTTTCCAGGTTAGTATTACACTAAAAACATGTTTCGATCCCCACCCCCCCAGCTGTACCTACTAATCCCTTGCACTAGATTCCCTTACGCAGCCTTTATCTTGTCCACCTGGCATCAAGAACTGGTAGAAACACCAATCTCAGCTGGAGCTTTTTAGCTTGAAAACACTCTTTCAGGTTCATTACAGCAATAACTGTAGGCATGTGACTTGATTACACTACATGGAGCTTGTCTGAACCACCAAAGAGAGCAATGGATCACTTAGTAAGCATGCTAAAAATGTCTGAGAATGAAAGAGGACTGCTTTGGAGGGGCATCTGGTAGGACTGTCTTAAAACGTCATCCAAAAGTAAGTTCATTCTGTTAGTATCCTAGGAATTCTTGTGATACTGTTATTAAGGGGTGAACTTTCTTTTTGGTACAGCAGCATTAGGAATATTGATTTTAAAATGCATATGTGTATATACATATATGCATGCACAGTGAGCAGTGAGTTCTTATTCCACTGGAAGTAATTTTTCCTCTTTATTTCAGAGTCTGGTGATGAGTTATGACTGATTTTTAACTCTTGAAAAAGTAAAGAAAAAAAATCTTTATTTATTCCCAGTTCAGGAGTGTTATCCACGCACAGACTTGCTTCAGGGCCTTGTATCAGACCACAGTGTAGTTTTGCAGCCCTCAGTGTCTCCCTGTGTCAGGTATCTGGGCAACTCCTTATATAGGCTGCTCTATTAATTTCTCCTGGTTACCGTTCTGCATCAGCCCCTTCCCGGTTCCCTGGCATGACTTGCCTCTGCAGTTCAATCTCCGGTGTTCTTTGACTTCCCATTATCTCTAAATGTCAGCTGGCTGGGGACTTGCCTTGTAAATGATCTTTCTCTTCTGATCCTCAGGATACCAGTGACTAGCTTGCACATGGACCTCTTCCAATTTTTTTATCCACTTCCCTAGCAGTCATTTCTTGAATTGTTACATCTGGTGCAAAGTAGTTGCCCTGAGGCTGAGAGTTAGAGCTGGTATCTTTAAGAAAATCCCAGCTTTGACTCTGCTTTATGAGTCTGCATACAGCTTGGTCTGTAGGTTTGTGCAGTGTGTTTGCACTGCTCACCGGTGCGTTGGGAAGCTCCCTTGCTAATTGTTTGCAAACTGACTTTTCACAGACGATCTCTTATGTCTTGCATCTGGGCACAGAACTCTGGCTGGGATGCCCTTGCCAGGTCTGGCACAGCTGGCTTTGCTTCACTTGAGCTGTCTCCTAAGACAACTGGCATGACAAAAACTGTGTGACAGTGTTTGCAGTGCATACAAATGGGCATACAGAATGACGCCTCCTGTCTGCCTTCTGGCTTGCCATCTCTTTCGATGTCTTGGAAAGCTGGTCTTTCCTGCTTCCTCCCCTGCTTGGAACTGCTGCAAGCTTGCATAGCTGTCTCTAAGACACGCTGAGAAACTGCAAGCAAGAGGCTTTGGTATTACTATTGAAAATTCTGATAGATACAATGCAGCTTTTTCTTTAGCATTTTCATATATGGAAAGCAATAACTCCAAAACTCAAATACAGAGATGCTTGGTTTGATCACCATGATCAGTAAATTTAATCTCATGTGGAAATGCTTTTGCCATCTGAATCTGCTGGCAGCACTTGTCATTATTATTTTGAAAGATCAGAATTTTTTAACACAAAAAATTTACAATTTCAGCAGACATAGGTAGGATGCAACTATTTTTTTACCTACTGTGGTAGATAACTACTGTATTGTTATCCAGCTTTAATGCTAAGATACAGGTCCACTGTTTTTCTTTGGCTGTGTAGGTACGGTTTGACTTGGCAAATGTAGCTGGCTTGTTCTTTTAGTTCACCCAGAAGTGACACAGCAGATTATACTGGTAATCGTAGCCAATATGATATGGAAAAAGTGAAGAATTTTGGAATGTAAAAGGACTAAGAAGTAAGAAGACTAACTTTTAGAAAAGGTTACTATTTACTCAAAAATGTGATCTCTCTGTGCTTTGTATTGCAAAGGTGAAAAGGCAAAGGGCCAAGTTGCTTGCGACTCATGTTAGTATCATTCCATGGCAGAAGAAAAATATTTTCCTGTTATGTGAAGAGGCTGCAACCAAGTAGATGGGTATAACCATGTAACATTGGAAAACCTTCACTTTACAAAGCTAGGTTTAGCAGTTGAGTGAAATAAATAAACCAGGAAAGGACAGGACAGAAATCCGGGTGTTGGGAGTAACTGCATCATTTTCGGTAATCCCAGTTGCCCAGCCATTAGGACAGTCCTGGTGTCTGGCAGACGAGATGCATAAAGCAGTTTTGTAACAAGAAAGATGGCATCTCTTATGCTCCTAATACCAAACTAGCCAGGGATGCAGCGTAGTCTGGGAAAATTGCACCATATGTTCATGGGTTGTACTGAATCTCACTGCAGAAAACCTGAAAGCCGGCCGGGTGTTTGCGTCTCGGCAAAGGCAGAGTAGGTGTTTGGAGAGCAGGCTGATGGAGGTAACAAAATCACTGAGATGTTCTGCCAGGCGCCATCCTGTGGCCCAGGGCCAGGCCTGAACGAGCTTCCTGGCCTGGTATCCCCACGCATAACTGTGGCTCCTGCTGCGTGAGGACCCAGCTTCTCTGCAGAGCCAGCCAGCATCTCCTCGCTGCCGCAGTGGGCAGAGGCTGGTGGGCAGAGGCTTCCCACCATGCTGGAAAGGAGCGTGGGGCTGGAGCCAACCCTGTCTGCTGCCGCCTTGGCGAGTGGTGTCCCCAGGCCCATGCTCCCAACGCTGGTGAAGACTGGGGGCGAAGGCAGGCACTGGCTGCGAGGGTGGGGGTTCCTCTGCTGGCACAGCCAAACGTGGTTTACCCTACGCCTTCCAGCAGCTGAAATATGACCCAGCTCTTCTGAAAAGATTTAGCTTTGAAAAGCTGCCTATCCTGCCCACAGTCCAGCTTCGGAGAGCGGAAGGTCTCGTTGGTTCAGGATGCTTTTGTAGCGCTTGTGGCCTTGGACTTCGCTTAGTTTTCCTGTTTGCAACAGAGGGGCTGTGTGTGGCTCATAAGATACAGAAATACCTAAGTGTGAGCATGGTTTCAACACTGTGCATCTCGGTGAAATTCCTCTTCTCCTCAGCTCAGAAGCTAGCTCCTGCTTATGGGGATATCACTGAGGGAAGGATGGGCAGCAGGAATTAGCAGAAATCAAGTTCCTGTGATTTATATCTAAGAGTTCTCTCTTGACATAGCTTGCCAACGTCTTCACAAGGGGATTTGGTTCATACATTAAAATCACCCTTGTTATCCATACCCATTTATATAGCATTCATTTGAAGTGTCCTCTTTAAACTGGTTGATTTTAGTGCAGGCACAGGATGGTGATTTGGATCTGTCCTGAGGTATGAGAGCACAGGACGGTGGTCTGAAGAGCCTGTTTGCTTACAGACCTGAAGGAGCTGTTTAGATGGTTTTTTTACTCATCACATGCTGCAAGTCCTAATTATATTTTTTATTAATTAAAACAACACACTGAAACACGTTTCTTAGTATGGCATTGCCTGGAGCTGTTAGATACTGTTATAGAGTAATTAGGCAGTTAAGACACTGCTAAAGCATGTGTAGAATTTTAAAGGCATTTTTTACTTGTAAGGCTTTATATATATAATATATATACACAAACACAGACTGCTGAAGGAGTAAATTAAAAAACAACAACAAAAAAAGGAAATTCTGCTAAGGAACATAAACCAACATTTAAGCAATAGTGAAGATTCTGGCTTAAGCTCAAAAATTCAAGGAAATTCAGAGTTAAGGCCGAAAATCTGTGTTGATAATCAAATCTGTGTTGATAATCAACCATAATTTTTATGTCTGTCTTTATTTTTACAGTAATGAGACAATGGCGGCTGGAGTTGTCGGCTCTTCAGCTTTAGCTTGGAATCCAATTTTAAGTTAGACACTTCATATTGAAGGCAAAAAAACCATCAGATTCTTGTAAATCAGTTTTTCTTTTAATGACACAGTGTACTATTTCTACAGAGAGAAGAAGGTCTTAAAAAAAGCTATTCTTCCAGATAACAATATGGCATGTTCAGCCTGGCATGCTCAGATGCAAGCATGAATGCAGTCTCTCAATAGGAGCAAACCTTTATAAGGAACACAACAGGATCATCCTGTAGGTAGAGCAGTAATGGGAAAGCAGAGAGGTTGCAGTGTTCTGCAAACTGCAGGTTATCAATAATCAGGAGATTAAATTCATTTAGAAATCGGTAAGCAGCTTACTGAGTGCATATGTATGTGTATACATTCTCTTGATATGATCAGTGTATATACAGTCAGCGTCCACCTCAGGAGCCCTCAGCACAGGTGAGACATGGACCTGTTGGAGCAGGTCCAGAGGAGGCCACAAATATGATCGGAGAGCTGGAGCACCTCTGCTGTGAGGAAAGGCTGAGAGAGTTGGGGCTGTTCAGCCTGGAGAAGAGAACGCTGTGGGGAGGCCTTAGAGCAGCCTTCCAGTACCTGAAGGTGGGCTACAAAGAAAGCTGGAGAGTGACTTTCAACAAGGGCATGTAGCAACAGGACAAGGGGTAATGGCTTCAAGCTGAAAGAGGGGAGATTTAGGTTAGCTAGAAGAATGAAACTCTTTACTGTGAGGGTGGTGAGGCACTGGCACAGGTGGCCCAGAGAAGCTGTCTCCCTGGCAGTGTTCAAGGCCAGGTTGGACAGGGCTTTGAGCAACATGGTCTGGTGGAAGGTGTTCCTGCCCATGGCAGGGGGGCTGGAACGAGATGATCTGTGAGGTCCCTTCCAACCCCAACCATTCTATGATAAACATATAATCAGTGTATATGATATTTCTATCCATGTTTACTTTCTGACCTCTGAACAGCTAGAGTTTACTTACTGAAGTCGCTTGAACTTTTCTTTGAGCTTAAATACTGTGGCACTTCCAATTAGAATTTAAAAAATAAATAATTTTCTGCAAAAAGTGTTTAATTGCAATACGGTCTTAAAAGTTAAAAATAGTAGTTATAAATTATTGATGCCAGATTCCTTTCTATTTGGAAAGGTCACTTAAAACTTCCCTCTGATTTGCATTTTAATGATGTGGAACAGTAATATTTACAAGAACTTAGGTTATATAGGAGGCAGAGGTGAGAAAACTCACTTTTTTTTTTTTTTTTTTT